>B570J29032_109959203_pt1 | contig 19957 bp, 20 predicted proteins | sample LakMenEpi16Nov12_FD_29032 | JGI IMG/M metagenome (IMG submission 29032) | reverse complement strand
CAATAAATGATGACGCTAATTACACAACAACTCTTACATCAGCATTAGCCACAAAAGCTAATTCAGCAGATGTTACTTCAGCAATTTCTACAGCAGTTTCAGATGCCGCTTCAGATGCAACAACTAAGGTAGCAGCAGAAGCAGCACTTAGAGTATCAGGCGATGCAGCATCAGTAGCGACAGCAGCAGCTGACGCAACAACCAAGGCTAACGCAGCTCAAGCAGCAGCAGAAGCAACAGCAGCAGCTGCTAATACAGCTCAGCAAAATGGAACTACAGCATTTACAGCATTAAACGTAAATGATCAAGCTAAGCAATTTGCGGCTTCATCATCTGGGACAGCAGCAGTTGCTGGAACAGCTTATGAGTGGGCAAAGTCAGATTATCGCTCAGCTAAAGTTCTTGTTAAGATTGACAACGCAACACACAATGAAGTTTCAGAAGTTTTAATAACACTAGATGCATCAGATAACGTAGCAATTACAGAATATGCAATTGTCGGAACTAATGGATCAAGAGGAACCATTACAGCAGATGTATCAGGTTCAAATGTAAGAATAAGAGTAACTCCAGTAGATAACTCAACAGTTAAAGTATCTGGAACACTTCTTAAATAATTAAATAAAAGGTATGGGGTCCTTCCAAAACCCCAACAAAACACTTAGGGGATATGTGAACTTAAATGGCAACAGTAAATAAGAACTTTAAAGTTAAGAATGGACTAAATGTCGCAGGGACTGCTACGTTTGAGTCTAATGTTGTATTAGGGTCTACTCCCTTAAGATTTGATACCGTAACAAATAAATTACAAATTCAGCTAAATGGCCAATGGATGCCAATAGCTTTAAATTCAGAAGTTCCAGACGAAAACACAATGATCAATTTAATGGACGTAGGTCTTGCAATTGATTACAATGGTGAGCCAATCTATACAATTCAAGCTAATGGGGTATCTACAACAGCAACTAAATTTGCTGATGGCGGAAGCCCATCAACTCCAATTTATGGAATGGTCTTTGATTCTGGAAACGTAGACTGGGAATCAACCCCAGATATAAGCTTCATGGATATAGGCCTTGCAATTGATTATAATGGTCAACCAGTATATACAGTTCAAGGTAACGGTGTTTCAACATCGGCAAATAAATATGCCAATGGTGGATATCCAAGTACTTTAGTATACGAATTAACTTTTGATTCAGGCACTTTAGTATAAATAAATAAATGGTATAATAATCTAATACAAAGTAACAAAGGGAGAAAAAAATGTCAACAGTAAGAATTCAAGTTCGAAGAGGATCAGCATCAGACTGGTCTGGAGTAAATCCAATACTTGCAGCAGGAGAACTAGGCGTTGAAACAGACACTAGAAAAATCAAAGTTGGAGACGGATCCACCGCATGGAATTCCCTTTCTTACATAGCAGCCGATGCACCTGAAATTGGAGAAATTTCACAAGACGCAATCAATACAGCACTTACAATGGGTGCAGGTTTAACAAAGACCTACAATGATGGCTCAAACACAATTACAATTAACGTAGACAGCAACGTTGTTGCTCTTAAGTCATACGTAGATTCAGCAGTAACTGGACTTACAAATTCAACAGCCAGTACATACTTAGAGAATGCGGATCGTGGAGCAGCAAACGGAGTCGCCTCTCTTGATGCAAACACTCAAGTGCCAAAATCACAATTGAATCTAATAGGATTATCAACAAATATTACAACAAGTGAAAACATAGAGGCACAAAATTTAACATTAGCTGGAAACCTTTTTGTTAACGGAACAACTGTAACATTAGACACAGCTACCTTTACAACAGAAGACCCAATGATTCAATTGGGTTCAACCAACGCAGGCAATGCTTTAGATCTAGGATTTGTAGCTAAACACAATGATGGAGTTGCTAATCACACAGGATTTGTAAGAGATGCATCTGCTAATAAATGGAAACTATTTACAGGAGTAACTGATACCCCAGGCCCTACAATTAATTTTGCCCAGGGAAGCCTAGACGACCTTGAACTTAGAGGCCTTACAGCAACAGATGTCAGCTTAACTAATTTAGTAGCAACAGGATCAGTAACACTTCCTGCAGGTTCTGTAGAGACAGCAGATTTAGCAACCGATTCAATAACTGCAGCAAAAATTTCAATTGGCGCAGTAACTGCAGAAAAAATTGCAGCTGATGCAGTAACTGCAGAAAAAATTGCAGATCTTGCAATTACAAATGATCATGTAAGTGGTACTGCAGCAATTCACCAAGACAAAATTTCTGGACTTGGTGCATCTCTTGCAGCTAAATCAGATTTGGCATCACCAACATTTACTGGTACAGTAACTCTTCCAAGTACAACATCAATTGGTACAGTTTCTTCAACAGAAATTGGATACCTAGATGGAGTTACATCATCAGTTCAAACACAAATTACAGCAGCGGTTACCGCTCTTTCAACCCATGAATCAGATACTACAAATGTTCATGGAATTGCAGATACAGCACTTCTAGCACTTAAGTCAGAGGTTGCTGCGGTAACACCAGCCACTTTAGGACTTGGTAATGTTGATAATACTTCTGATGCTAATAAGCCAGTATCAACAGCAACAAGCACAGCAATCGCAACAGCAAAGTCTGAAGCAATTGCAGACGCAACATCACAGGTAAGTGCACTTATATCTGGTGCACCAGCAGCAATGAATACACTTGATGAACTTGCTGCAGCACTTGGAGATGACGCAAACTTTGCAGCATCAGTAACAACTAGCCTTGGATTAAAGGTAGATTCTTTAACACCAATCGTTCGGAAGACAGAATCATATACACTTTCATCACTAACTGAAAGAGATGACTTGATCGAAATGGGATCAGGATCACCTATAACTTTAACAATACCAGCAGATGCAACTCTAGATTTCCCAATCGGAACATCTATTGATATTCTGCAGACTGGAGCTGGACAAGTAACAATTGCCCCAGTATCAGGAACAGTTACAGTTAACGCAACACCTGGCCTAAAACTTCGTACAACCTGGTCATCTTGTACTCTCTTTAAGAGAGCAGCAAATACATGGGTTGTCTACGGCGACTTGATGGCGTAACACAAATTTAAATAGTAAAAAAGGAGATTCAAAATGGCAGTAGGTAAGAAATTCGGTAAAAAGGCACAGGCATCAAATGACTTTTTGGAGCCAATGGCACCAACGTCAGTAACAGCAACAAACGTACCAGCAAATCGTGCATATAATAATGGACGGGCTGACGTAACGTTTTCTTTGCCAGAAAATTCACCTGCTGCCACATCCTTTACAGTAACATCCTCCCCAGGATCATTTACTGCTTCAGGAGCATCTTCTCCAATATCTGTAGTTGGTTTACAATCAAATACAGCATATACATTTACAGTAACAGGAACAAATGCAGTAGGAACTGGCGCAGCATCTGCTGCCTCAAATAGCATTACTGCAACAACTGTACCTCAAGCTCCACAAAGCCCAAGCGCAACTGCAGGAGTTAACCAAAACACAATTACTTGGACACAACCAGCAAATGGTGGATCTGCAATAACCAACTATTATGTTGCAGGTAATGATGGAACAAGTGGAAATACAACAGCCCTAACAATAACTATTGCAGATACTGCTAATACATCTCAGTATTATAATGTTTATGCAGATAATGCTAATGGTCGGTCAGCAGCCTCAGATAATACAGCAACTATTACTACTCAGGCACCGTTCTTCCCACCGTTCTTCCCACCGTTCTTCCCACCAGGGTTCTTTGCCCCACCAGGGTTCTTTGCCCCACCAGGGTTCTTTGCCCCACCAGGGTTCTTTGCCCCACCAGGGTTCTTTTCCCCACCAGGATTTAAGGGTAAATGTTTAGCACCAGAATCAGTTATTTTCACTAATACTGGATGGGTAAAGGCTAAAGATATTAAAGTTGGGGATCAAGTAGTAACAGTTGATAGCTCTAATATTAATCTTGAATCTATAACCGCAAATAAGACATCTGGACAATTAGATTCAACAGTTAAGTTTACAAATTCAGAAGTTATTTCAGTAACAGAAAAAACTGGAAAGCTAGTTGGATTTAATTACAGAGGTAAAGACTACTCAGAAACTCAGCCTTTATTTGTAAAAACCTCAAATGGTATTACCTATAAGAATGCAGGAGAAATTGAAATAGGAGAAATAATCCTAGGAGTAGATTCAAATGGACTAGTCCAAGAAACTCCAGTAACCTCAATTGAAAAGGGTGAAGCAGAATCAACTGTTTATGATGTTAGAACATCTCCACAGCCATGGTTTATCGTTAATTCCTTCCTAGTAATAGCTTAAATATCTATAAAAGAGGGGTAGCCCACAAGCTGCCCCTCTTTTTGCTATTGTATTTGTAAATTCAAAATGATACAATAAAGGCATGACTACTATAAATGACCAATATGGATTTTCTTCAAAAGAAGAGCTTTTCCCAGGCGTGTGGGTATACAGAGATGTAATTAAAAAAGATTTAGATGTTATTAATAGATTAAACACGATAGGAAATTCTGCTAATAAAGAAGGAGATTCCAGATACAATTGGACATTCGGCTTTGTTGGATATAGTGATAGAATACCATCATATAGAGATTGCGAAGATATTAAAATTGGAGAGATAATTAGTCCAGCTAATGAAACCCAGAAACTAGTTGGAGAATTATGGTCTGATTTAAAAAAAGCACAAGATGTGGCAGTTGCAGACTATTGCGCTAAATATAACGTAAAGATGAATTATTGGGAAGTCATGAACTGTATTAGATACGGCAAGGGACAACATTTCCAAGAGCATGCCGACCATGGATTTTCATATAGTGCTACAGTATCATTAGTTGCTTATGTAAATGACGATTATGCGGGAGGAAATTTATTTTTCCCTAAATTAGGCTTAGACATTAAGCCAAGAGCTGGTGATTTATATATTTTCCCATCTACTTATTTGTTTTCACATAGAGCAATGCCAGTAGAAGATGGCATGAAGTTTTCTATTGTAACAATGCTTGATTATAATGATCATGCTCACAGACAAGAGTTTTTTGAAGCAAGAACCAGATGGCTAGAAGAAGATGCAAAAACTGGCAAGAATTCGTATGCATAAAATTAAGGCATATACAATAAGAGATGGCTACGGAGAAGTTTTTCCTCTTTCAATTAAAAGAGATTGGATGGATAACACTTGGGACTCTCACGCATACAAATGTTTTCCAGTAGGGCTAACTAATCAGCTTGGCTGGGGAATATCGTTTCCCGAAGATATATCTTTTATATGGGATGGAATAACGGACAGCACCCCAGATCATGTTAAAATTTTATCTGGTGAAAAATATGCTTATTCTGGTAGAGCCAATGCAACTATAAGTTTTAATACAGGAATAATGTTTTCTACTGAAGAAAATTTAAGTCTTCTATCTATGCCAGTTCCAAATTTATTTATTGACGGTGCTGTGCCTTTTACAACTCTAATAAGCACATCATTTTTTAGAGGAGAATTGCCATGTGCCTGGATGATAACCAAGCCAAACGAGGTTATTACGATAAAGGCGGGAACACCTATAATTGCAATATTGCCAATAGATCTAGAGGGCCTACAAAACTCAGAAATAAATTTTGATAGCGTAGAATCTTTGCCAGACCCCAAGTTCGATTCAACCGAATACTCTAATGTTATTTACGATTTAAATAGAAAAGCAGTTTGGTCCAATTTTTATAGAGATGCCGTAGATCATCTTAAAAATTCCATAGGAAGCCATCAAGTAAAAGCTATTAGATTTAAAGTCAATCATGAATTAAACAGGGGAAATGATATAATAGATAAATGAAGCTAGCAAACCAATGGACAGAAGATCAAAAACCAAAATCTATTACTCCGTCTGGATTTTTTGGAAATTCAACAGACAACATTGTTGAAATTAGAGACTTCCTTACAATAGAAGAACGTAAGAGGCTGATGGATTTTGCCCTCAATAATAAAATTTGGGACATAACAGAAACACATAGGGATGCCGATGGTTTAGTTTTATATGACCATAAGGTTTGGGAAGATAGAGTTTGCACATATAACTCTTTAATGGCATCAGACCCATCAATTTTAGAATTAATTTATAGCATGATAGCAAGACTTAAAATAGAGGTAGACGCATTTTTTAATGTTGATGCAAAAGAAACTGGTCCAGCAATTGTTAGGTGGCCTGTTGGTGCAAGACAAGAGCCACATGCAGACAAAGAATTTCATTCTGGCCCAGAAAAAGGAAGAGCAAATGATTTTCCTTGGTATGACCTGGCTGGTTTATTTTATTTTAACGATGATTATGAAGGTGGAGAATTATATTTCCCACAACATGGAATTGAATTTCAGCCAGTAGCTGGAGCAGCATATTTTTTCCCAGGTGACATGAATTATACACACGGGGTAAGACCAGTAAAATCTGGAAATAGATTTACATCTCCATTCTTTTGGACGATACAAAAACATACAGGAGAAAAACAACCATGAGTGAATTAGAACATATAGAGCTTTATCCAAAAGTTGATGTTTATAGAAATGTCTTAAAAGACCCAGCACAACTATATGAAGTAATGAACGCTTCAGAAAAGACCTCAGAAGGAAAATATTTTTTAAAAACTTGGGATCCATGGGCCCATTTTGGAACGTATACTCAGAAAAAAGATATAAGGCAAGTTCCTGCAGAAATTCAATCTACAGAAATGTTTATCAAAGAAAAGGCATTTGTTGAAGAAGTTGAGGCGGCATATAATAAAGTTATCACTGACTACATAGAAAGACACAACATCGAGTTGCCAGAAGGCTGGCGCTTCAGCGGATCCTCTTATTCTAAATATCATGCAGGAGTTGACAACCTTAAGAGTAAACTTACCATGCAGTATCATACAGACCATATAACATCACAAAAAGATATGCCTGGGGATAAATTTTCAATTACCTGCACAATGTATATTAATGATGATTACGATGGCGGAGATATAGAGTTTTATATTAATGGGCAATTCATTAATCATAAGCCAAAAGCTGGTGACATTTTAGTATTTCCCTCAACAGAGCCATATTATCATGGGGTAAAAACAATTAATAGCAATGAGAAATTTTTTGTTAGAAATTTTATAATGACCCCTCACAATGGCACAGAAGAATGGCTTGCCAACCAAAGAAAATTTGGTGCTTACAAATGGGCAAAAATGGAGCAAGAAAGAATTGATTACGACGATAAAAGAAACATGGTTTATTTTAATGACGGAGTTCCAGTTACATATGAAGAGCATGTTGAAAAGCAATTTGGCGTCCCATTTGATGCTGAAAAAGAAAAGGGGATAATGTAATTATGGAAAGAGATATGGTTATAACTAGACACAAGCCAGATATTGTGCAATATGACAATTTTTTAACCCCAGATGAATGTAAATCAATTATTGATGTTCTAGCTATTAAGATGGAAAAAGAACAATTGAAGTGGATGCCAATTTCATTTTATGAGTCATACTCATCAGGCACTCCAGAACTAAATGACCCAGACACAATTGCCTGTGGCTTACCAGGAGATTTTTTTGTAGATCTTAGACAAAGAGTTATAGATGCTACTGCAGATATGGCTGAAAAAGATCCAGCACAATTGTCGCAAATAAGCTGGCACTCTCAAAGATGGGCTCCAGGAGCTTTTGCAAATATGCATTCGGACAATACCTCTAATGATGGAGTTTCAGGAGCATTTACTAGAAGTAGATATGCAACTTTTCTTTATTTAAACGATGATTTTGAAGATGGTATTTTAAACTTTAAGCATGGATTAACAATTGTTCCAAAAACTGGAACCCTAGTAACATTTGCTGGAGGATTCCATAACATGCACGAAGTTACAACAGTTAAAAAATCTATAAGATACACTCTTGGATCATTCTGGGATGATAGAGAAGAAAGTGATTATCCACAGGAAGTTAGAGATGCTTGGGCGGCAGAACTTGCTGAGGTTAGAGCAATGCAAGCAGATGAGGCTATTGAGTGGGAAGACTACAGAAATAAAGGATTAAGAATAACTCCCCGTGGAGAAGTATATCCAGCATCAGAAGTAGAGAGCTAACATGCAAAATAATGTAGAGTTTAAGCAGTTTATAATGTTTGATCTTAAAATGCTTTCAAACGACATATGGTATTGGGAAAATGCCTTAAGCTTTCCAGAACATTTAAAAGATTTTATAGACAAAATAGACCAAGAGCCAGAATCATATTCCAGAATATCTAAATGGGAAAATTGGACTGCTAGCAATGATTCTAGTCTAGTATACGGTAAAACAAAAACAATAAATGCGTCTGCCTTAAAAAAAACTACTGGATCTGACATGGTAGATAAAAAAACTCTTTATATTGCTAATAGTTTTTCAATGGCTTTTCAAATGTGCACCGATAGATATTTGGAATCTAGAAAGTTAGATAAAAATAAATATAACCTAAATCTTGATCGCATAACAATAAAAGCTTGGAATGAAGGACAATCAATGGGCCCACATTTTGATGGACAAGATGGAAATAAAGATTTAGCATTTTCTTTAGTAGCATATATTAATGATGATTATGAGGGCGGAGAGATTAATTTCCCAAACCATAATGTGACTATAAAGCCAAAAGCTGGAAGCCTAATAATGTTTCCATCACAAGAGCCTTACATACACGAAGTAAAGCCTATTGTGTCTGGTACTAGATACATGAGCCCAGCACACGTATATATTAAGTAGATAGGTGGTATAATAAAAAAATGAGCACAGGAGTAAATGGCTGGAGATTTCCAGACTACACAGACACCCCAGACGTACCTAGAGACCTAGGAAACCTTGGCGCTGACATTGCGACATTCATTGCCGCTAATCCAGGCCCACAGGGCCCTTCAGGCACCTTAGCGGTAGGTACAGTAACTACTGTTAGTGCTGCTACACCAGCATCAGTTGTAAATGTAGGAACTGCATCTAATGCTATATTGAATTTAACATTACCAAGAGGTGTTGATGGAATTATTGGTGGTCCTGGTCCCTCTAATGTTTTAAATATTGGAACTGTTGTTGAAGGCGGCTCTGCTAGCGCAACAATAACTGGAACCAGTCCTTCACAAACATTAAACTTAGTTCTTCCCCAAGGTCCGCAAGGCATACAAGGACCAACTGGACCTCAAGGTCCAGCCACAGTAGCTGTTGGAACAACTACAACTGGTGCGGCTGGAACAAATGCCTCAGTTGTTAATACTGGAACGACAGCAAACGCTATTTTTTCATTTACAATACCAAGAGGCGCAACTGGCGCAACTGGACCAACTGGACCTCAAGGCATTCCTGGAGACAGCGCAACAATTGACCCAATAGCAACAACAATAAGTTTAAATATACCGACATCTTCTGGATACGGAGTAAACTCTAACTGGTACCCATTTGCAAACAATCTTTATTCAATTGGGCAGCCAACAGATGTCCCAAATGGAGTTTCATCAAATAGATTCTGGAAAACAATATACTCTAATACTGGAACCATTAATACTTCAGACGAAAGATTAAAAACTGATATTGTTACATCTCCACTTGGCCTTGATTTTATAAATAATTTAAATCCCGTAAAATATAAATTCCTTGAAGGTGGAAAAGAAGTAGTTGAGGGAGACATAGTTTCTATTCCTGGATCAAGAACACATTATGGACTTATTGCCCAAGAAGTAAAACAAGCATTAGATGAATCTGGTGTTGGAGATTTTGCTGGTTGGGTAAAAATGGATATGTCACAAGAAGATTCTATGCAAGGCCTAAGATATGATCAGTTTGTGGCACCATTAATTAAAGCCGTACAAGAGCTTACAGCGAGAGTCAAAGCCCTAGAAGAGAAGTAAGACATGTCATATAAGTATACTGTCTTAAAAGATAACCCACTTGCATTTTTTTTGTTGGATGAGGTTCGTTCTGGAGAAACTAATTTATACAGCAACTTAACTTCACTGTATTCCACCTATCAAGATTTAAAAGATAATGGAATTTCATATGCAGCAGTTAGCGGACTACCCATTGTAGACTACTCTGGAAATTCTATGGAGGGCTACGCAATAGATGCTTCAGATATGGAAGTTCTTCCAATAGTAGGAGCTGGCGTCAGAGGTACTGAAATTAATGAAAATATTGATCTGTCTTTAAAAGCTTTAGGAATTGCTAATTCTAAAAGCCCAGACAACCCCTTTGCATTTGAAATATGGTTTAGCCCAGATCCTTCTGACCTATCAGAATACTTAATCATTGGAGATGCAACAAATAAAATAGGTTTATTTTATAAAAATGAAAATGTAATATTTAAGTGCACGGAGCAAGAAAAAGTCTGGTCTAAAGTAGCCAAGACTAAAGTAATGCATATAGTGGGAATATTTTCTAAAGATAAAATGTCTTTGTATATAAACGGATCTTTGGTTTCTGAAAAATTTATTACAGCAGGGTTTAAATTTACAAATGCATCCATGACTCCTAAAATTGGTCCAGCAAATACTGGAAAGAGATTTGTAGTAGATTCGGCAGCAATATATAATTATGAAATAGAAGACACAAAAATTTTAGCACATTATTTAGCTGGGTATAAAGAGACTAAGTATTCACAAATTGTTTATTCTAAAAACGGCGTATTGTTTTCATTAAATTCTGTGTTTTTAAAACCAGCAGTTTCATATAGATATCCTGGATCTAAATCCTTAGATTCTATAGTTTCGGGAGACGCATACTATAATCCAACCTATAAAAGAATAGAATTTGCCCAGACAGAATTAGTAGAAGAAAAAACTTTTGTATTTGAAGAAAGACTTTATGTGCCAAACCCAGAGAACATTGTTTCTTCTAGGATATCTTATGGCCAAGATGTGCAAAACATTTTAGTGGAAGCTAAGGTTCCAGGGCAGCCATGGGTAGTATGTAAAAACAATTCTACTCTTCCATATTATAATAAAAATGAAGACCTATCTGGTCCAATACTAGACATACGTGTAACAATGACCACACTAGATTCATCTTTTGACCTCCCCTACTTTGATAAATTGGAAATTGACTTATACTCAAATAAAGATTTTTATTCTGATAATGGTGGGGGTAAAATATATTCAAACTACGATTATTCATTGGGTTATTATAACTACCCAGTAAGAATGCAAAATAAATACAACGGATTGACCATGCAATCTGGCTATGGCTTTTCGGTAGACCTTCCAATACAGCCAAGAACAATAGAAATGTTTTTTACTCCAAGAGAAGGCAAGAATGTTTTATTCTCATCAGCCTTAGCCTCTTTAAGCTGGACAAATAGCGGGGTAATAACAAAAAATGGAATTAGTGCAATATACGTCAATGGAGTAAATAGAACTACCTCTACTAACGTATCCCAATTTTTACTAAGTGGAGTATCCCATCACATATTAATAGTGCTAAGCGCAAGCGCTACAAATATTAAATTAAATCAGAACCAGAGTGGGTCGGAATATGGTGGATCTAATACCTATAGCAATTTAGCATTTTATGAAACCCCATTTACCGCTCCAGAAGCCCTAAAGAATTATAAGCTGTATTGCTCAGAAAATTCATTTACCATAGAAGACCCAGGCATAACTTTCTCAGAAAGTGCTACTGGCCTAGACAACACAGCCTACTTCACAAGATCTTTTGACGTTTAGCCTGCAATATTTTTAAAATATTGTCACAGATTAGGACAGAAGATGGACTTTTGTTGAAAATAATGGTAAACTGGTTAACATATGGAAATCTTAAATCAAAAAAGTCAGGTTATTGAAGAGACACGCCTAGGTATATACGTCTGGGAAATGCCAGATGGTCGATGGATCGGCGATGATGATGGAAATTTCCTTTCTATAACATCAACCAAAGGCAACAGATCTAAAATTGCCGCACTTGCAGATTCTGTTAGACATTATGGAATTAGCGAAGGTCAGCCTAAGTTTCTTTCAGGCAGAAGAAAAATTGATGACGAAGAGTTTGAGCATCAAAACGAAAGACTTAAGTGGGGCCTTACTCCAGATCCATTAGATATTGGAGAATATAAAGATTCAATGTTAAGAGGGGGAGCTGTAAGATGACACAATTTTTAGAAGACGGACCAGAAGATACATACGAGGTATCTGTTAAAAATAGTTCAGACCTATTCTCATTTAAGAAAGAAAAAGAACACGTAGACCCATTTGCAATTGGTATTGATGACCTTAAAAAAGTAAGAGGCCTCGGAACAAACTTTAAAAGAAAAGTAAATAGAGATTTTGCAAAATCATTTACTGGTAAAGATGGAGCAGCAACACAACAAAATCTATTGCAATCAGCAGTTACTGGTTATGCAATGTTCGACCTTGTACAACCAGTATATAATCTAGAATATCTTTCTCAAATATATGAAGTTTCAACATACAACTATGCAGCTATTAATGCTAAGGTGGCAAATATTGTTGGTCTTGGATATTCTTTTATGGAGACAAGAAAAACGAATGATGCCATTGATGCAATAACAGATGATAAGCAATTAGATAGAGCTCGTAGAAAACTAAATAAATTAAAACAAGATCTTCAAGACTGGCTAGATGCAACAAATCAGGAAGACACATTTACCGAAACATTAATAAAGGCGTATACAGACCTAGAAGCAACTGGTAACGGCTACCTCGAAATTGGTAGAACTACAGGCGGAGACATTGGTTATATTGGCCATATACCAGCAAAAACTATGCGTGTAAGAAGACTTAGAGATGGATTTATGCAATTGCTTTATGGAAAAGCTGTATTCTTTAGAAACTTTGGAGATACAGAAACTATTAATCCAATTGGCGATTCAGAGGATAGACCAAACGAAATCATTCATTTAAAGAAATATACCCCAATGAATAATTACTACGGTATTCCAGATATTGTAGCAGCCCAGATGTCACTTGCGGGAAATGAATTTGCTGGCAGATACAACCTTGACTACTTTGAAAACAAAGCGGTACCAAGATATATTATTACAGTTAAGGGAGCAAAGCTTTCTCCAGAGTCAGAAAGAAAATTGCTTGAATTCTTCCAGGTTGGATTAAAGGGTAAAAACCACAGATCACTATATATTCCTCTACCAGCCGACACTCAAGACAATAAAGTTGAATTTAAAATGGAACCAGTTGAAGCTGGTGCCCAAGAGTCTTCATTTAATATTTATAGGCAGTCAAATAGAGATGAAATTCTATTGGCACACAGAGTCCCAATTAATAAAATTGGTGTTCCAGAAGGCGTATCTTTGGCAAACGCTAGAGATGCAGATAAAACATTTAAAGAGCAGGTTTGCCGTCCAGCTCAAATGAGACTTGAAAAAAGAATTAATTCAATAATTGAAGAAAAGACAGATGCATTAAAAATTAAATTCGAAGAGTTGACCTTGACTGACGAAGATACCCAGTCTCAAATAGACGAAAGATATTTAAGAATGCAGGTAATTACTCCTAATGAAGTTAGAATTAGAAAAGGAATGATTCCTGTTGACGGCGGAGACGAAATGGTTGAATTAAAGCCACAGCAAGCAGCTGATCAAAAGGCAACTGCTGGGAAAACTAGGGCTAGGGATTCAGAAAGATCTGCCGCATCTTCCGATAAAGTTGGAGAAGGCAGAAATGCAAAGGGTGACGGAAAAAGGGTTGACTAACCCTAATCAACTGCTATTTGCTTTATAGTAGATAAACCATTAAAATTAAGCATATGAACATTGAAAAGTCACAGTGGTCGACCAATGGCCAAAACATTCATTTGTCTGTCCCATTCACAAAAGTGAATAGGGAGACAAGAACTGTTTCTGGATTTGCTACATTAGACAACGTAGACCAAACAGGTGACGTTGTAACAGCAGAAGCAAGCATGAAAGCATTTGAAAGTTTTAGAGGCAATCTTAGAGAGATGCATCAACCATTAGCTGTAGGCAAAGTAGTTTCTTTTAAACCAGAAACATATTACGATCAAAAGTCAAAAGAATTTTATAATGGAGTTTATGTAACATCATATATCTCTAAGGGCGCACAAGATACATGGGAGAAAGTTCTTGACGGAACACTTTCAGGTTTTTCAATTGGCGGAAAAATTAAAGAGTCAGATAATGAAATGAATAAGGCAACAGGAGAAACTGTAAGATTTATTAAAGATTATGATTTAATTGAATTATCAATTGTTGATTCTCCAGCAAACGAAATGTGTAATATTATTTCAATAGAGAAAATGAACGGCCAACTTGTATTTAAAGGTATGGCAGCAGATGTAGTTACAGAAAATATTTTTTATTGCGAAGAAAGCGATTCTGTTTTTATCTCAACAGACAAAACGTATTCTTCTCCAGTTACTGGAAAAGAAGCTACGCTAATTGGATGGGTCGAAAGCTCAGACATAAACAAATCAAAAGAGATAGATAAGATTCTTGCTTCATTTAAGAAGTCAAGAGTTCCGTTACCTGGAATACAAACAATAGCAAAACAGGTTAACGTACAAGGAGGTAATGAAGTGGAAAAACTAAACGCAACAGCTGAAGATTCAACAGTAGTAACTGTAGAAACAGCAATCGTTGAAGAGACCGTAGTGGCATCTGATGCCCCTGCAGTCGAAGATGCACCAAACACTGATAACTCAGTGGAAGATGCAGACTCTGCTTCTGTAAATGTCTTTAAGTCAGTTGATGCTCCTCAAGCAGAAGCTGCAGTTGAAGAACCTGATTTTGCAAAAATGTTAGTAGACCTAAAGGGATTCTTTGCAGATACTCTTAGCAAGGCTACAGAGGCAAATGCAGTACAGGTTTCAGAAATCAAAGAAACTGTAGAGACTTTTAGCAAGAGCGTAAATGCTCAAATTACAGAGTTAGCAGAAAAGCACAGTGCACTTAGTGCCGCTGTCACAGAAATAAAGGGCACCATTGATGGTGTTCAAAAGCGTGTAGATGCCGTAGAAGGCGATACAGCAATCAAGAAGTCCTCAGACCTTGGCGGGTCTGTTGCACCAGCAGTAAACAAATCAAAATGGAACGGTTCTTTCCTCGGTTCCGTAAACGAAATATTTAACTAGGGTAGGTGAAATAAAAATGAGTAATGAAACATTAGAAAAGGCAATCGCAGCAGGCACAACAGCCACCGCTGGTTTTGCATCAACAACTGGAGGAGCAGGAGTACACACAGCGTCTGAAAACGGCAACGGTGGTCTTCTTAATCCAGAACAATCAGCTCGCTTCCTAGACTATATGTTCGACGCAACCGTTATCGGTAAGGTCGCACGTACAGTTCGAATGAAGTCAGACACAACAGAAATTGATCGTATGTCAGTAGGAGAAAAGCTTGTTAAGCTTGCAACCGAAGGAGATAATACAGCCGCTAACTCAGCTGTAACTTTCTCAAAGATCTCTTTAACAACAAAGAAGCTACGCATGGACTGGGAGCTTTCAACAGAATCACTAGAAGATAACATCGAGGGTGCAGATCTAGAAGATCACATTGCACGTTTGATGGCGACACAAGCAGGAAATGACATCGAAGATGTTATTCTTAACGGTGACGAATCTCTAACAACCGATGCTCTTTACAAATCATTTAATGGTGTTGTAAAGAAAGCTAAGACCTCTGGTCGTGTAGTAGATGCAGCGGGTGTGGGAATTTCTCGTGCTGTATTCAACTCAGCGCTTAAGGCTCTTCCACGTAAGTACAAGCAACGTCGTACAGACCTTCGCTTCCTTGCAGGATCAAACTTGATCCAAGATTACTTATACTCTAACTCACAGAACATCCAGAACGTTACTCCACAAGATATTGCCTCTGGCATTATCCGTGGTGATGTTCCTGTTCTAGGAGGTCCTGCAGGATATGTAGCTCCATACGCATTTGGTATTCCAATCGTTGAAGTTCCACTTCTTCCAGAGACACAAACTGGTACATACGCAAGCCCATCAGGATCACACGGAGATGTCCACTTGACATTCCCTAACAACGTGGTAATTGGTGTAAAGCGTGACGTAACAGTTTACCGCTTCTTCTGGCCACGTAAGGACTCAATTGAGTACACAATGTATACTCGTGTTGGCGTTCAAATCGAGCAAGCAGACGCTTGGGTAGTTGTAAAGAACGTTAAGATCGCTTCCTAATTAGGAATTAATCTAAGAGAAGCCCCCAATTAATTTTGGGGGCTTTTCATTTTAATTATACAATGCTATAATGGTTTTACCTAGAAAAAGGAGTAATAAATGTCTTTTGACACATTAAAGGTCGGAGAGCTAAAAGCAATTGCAGAAGATTTCGCAGTTGAAACAGAAGGACTTAAGAATAAGCAAGACATAATTGCAGCACTATCAGAAGAGGGTGTTACATACGAAGTGTATACTAAAACACTAAAGGATGTAGAAGATGCAAAAGAGGAAATTGAAATCCTCCCAGTATTTGATCCAAAGGCAGAGCGTACAGAAGATACTGTACTAGTTAGAATGACAAGAGCAAACTTTAGGTATGATATTTTGGGACACACGTTCACACAAGAACACCCATTTGTAGCAATGCATAAAGATTCTGCTCAAGAAATTTTTGATATAGAGGAGGGGTTTCGTTTAGCCACACCAAAAGAAGTACAGGATTATTACGGCTAATCTTAACAACACAAAATGGAAATTATAGTAGGAACAAATGCTCCAGTAAAGCAAAGAGTCTTTTGGAAAGGCGGCATATCTAGAGCAGATTCACTTCCAACAGTTAAGTTTTATGACATAACTGAAGACCCAGCAGTTGCTCCATCTATTAATCCATTAACTCTTTTACACACACAAACAGCAGAAGAAGTAGACACAGACTTTGGGGTATACAGCGTATACCCACCATTGACTCTTACAAACAGACCTAGATCATTAAAACTAATATGGGAATATCGGGTTGATGGACAGTTAGTAACAAAAGAGCATAAAATTTTTGTTGTAACTCCATACGCAGATTTAACGCAGGCAGCAGATGCATTAGGGTTTGGATTTGATCAATCTGACCCAAACTATAAAACATTTGCTGACTTGGTTGCTGCAGAGCGATATGCTAGAAAGTTAATTGAAAATTATACTGGACAGCAGTTCCATTTATATGATGATGTAAATATTGTTTATTCAACTGGTGCAGATGTTTTACCATTGCCTCAAAAGATTAACCAATTACACGAACTTTATTTAAATGACATGCTTTTGGTTGACACTATTAACAACATTAATAATTTAAATATGCCAGTTTCGGTATCTGAAAGTGGATTTGGGCTAAGAGTTGATAGATCAAACGCTTTAGACAATGTGGTATATTACGCAAACGGAATGATTCCTCCAAGCATTAATGATAGCGGAAGAGGTATATTTGTAAACGGCGGAACATACAGAGTTGCTGGTAGATATGGTTGGCAAAATGTACCAGACGAAGTAGAGCTTGCCTGTATTGAATTAATGAGAGACTTTTTTTCTAAAGATAAAGAGTGGCGCAATAAATACATAAAGAGCATACAGACATTTGACTGGCAGTTCCAATACGATACATCAGCATTTAGCGGCACAGGAAATAACTATGCAGACCAGCTATTGCTACCATACGTCACAAACAAGATGGTAGTTATTTAACATGAACAATCTGGTCGATTCTATTTTCAATATGAAAGTAGATATATATATGCAAGAAGACTATCAGGACCCAAATACTGGTGCTATTAAAAAGTCTTGGATATATGAAAAGACACTCCCTTGTTTTGCAAAAGGAATGATATCTAACTCATCTTCTGCAAGAAGCGGAGACAATAGGTCTATATCAATTAAATATGAAAACACTCAAACTATAGAAATTAGAACACAAACACCAATTACGTATAGACAAAAAATAACTAACATTAAAGATTCTTCCAACAATGTAATATGGTATGAATTAAATTACCCAAATGATACACCCACAGTCTTTGAGATAGTAAGCTCAACACCAATCACAGATCCGTTTGGAACACTTATGGCATACAATTCAATTGCCAAAAGGTCGGAGAACCAGATAATTGGAGACTAACGGAGTAGCACTACTACAAGCAGCCTCTGGCCTAGAAAGATTCATGGTTGGTTCATCTGCCGCTGGAGTTATTAAAGACAGTAACGTAGCACAGATATCTGCATTCTTATATTACCAAGCAAATGTAGCAGCAAAGCTTACGTCAAACAAAGCATTTCAAAGACTTTTTAAAACTACAATATTTAATCAAATAGACAAAGACTTTGGACTATTTATAGACTCTCAAGCACGTACAAAGCCAAAATCATTACACCATGTATATGAATGGAATAAAACTGGTCAGACTACTGGTAGATTATTTAAATTAAACAGAATGGATTCAATTGGACTTTCATTTAAAATTAACTATGATTTAAAATTATCTAAATCTTCCGTGCCGACAAAAAATAGAAAACAAAAGAGTAGATACGTTTTTGCAAATAAAGCTGCAGTAATGGAAAAAGGCATGCCAATTACAATCAGACCAAAATCAGCTGAAAGGCTGGTATTTGAAATTGATGGAGAAGTTGTATTTATGCCAAAGGGCAAGTCGGTTACAGTAAGAAGTCCAGGCGGTAGAGCATCTACCAATCAATTCAATCTTGCATACAGCAGATATTTTAGTGGGCCTATGGTATCTCATTCTATAAAGGCGTCTGGATTTCAAAATATATTTGGATCTAAGTTTGAAAAGGCAATGAGAGTTCCTTCTTCTATATCCAAGGTGCGTTATTCTTTTAGTCCAGGTACAATTAGACTACAGGCGGACTCAGCATTAACTGAACAATTTGGAGGGGTAGCATAATGGTAAACTATAATATAGATGCAATGTATGAAATTAGAAAGCACTTGTGGCAAGAACTGATACTAAATAGTCTAGTTGATCCTAATTCATACTATAGCGATAATTTAGGAGAAGCAATAATTCCAATTATCCCAGTTCAGCAGGCTCCAGAAATGAGTCAATTTTTAAGCGGTAAGACCCACATTGTTTATGACAAGATAGGGAGCACCTACGAAGAGAACTGGATGATATGTTGCGAAAAGATATCATTTACAATTTACTCAGTAGACCATGCTGAAATAAATGCCATTAGGAATATGATGATGGACGTATTTAGAAGAATGGACGATTCAGCCAAAGACTTAAATAGGTCAAGGTCTACAGACAAGATAATATTCCACAATACTTTAATTGTAGACATGTCTCCCACAGAGCCATCCGAGGAGTTGGCAGGCTTTTTAGCCGCAGACGTAATACTAGAAGTTAAATACTCAAGAACAGTGGGGCCAAACGGTAGATTTGATTAGTTTGCCTTTTGGTTGATTGTAAGATAAAATTATACCAAGAGGAAATGAGCCTAGCCAGCTTGATTTAAAGATTTAAAGTAAGTCAATATATATATATATTTATTTAATAATGGAGGTAGTAAAACATGGCAAAGTATAACAATGCTAAAAATATTCTTGTTGGAGCTTCACCGCTTTTCTTGTCTACTAAAGACATCACAACAGCAGGATACGTAGAAAACATGGAGCCTGGTTCAGTTGCAGGCGTAGCTTTCGATAACGAAACTACATCAGGAACCCCAGCAGTTAAGACAGCAGGAAAGTCTTACACAGAAACTCTTAATACAGACGCTACAAACAAGTTTCGTAACGTAGGTTACACAAATAACGGTCTTCAAATTACATACAACCCATCATACGGTTCAGTAACAGTAGATCAGCTTCTTGATACAGCAAAACTTTTCAAGGAGTCAATGGAAGTTATGATCGCAACAGAAATGGCAGAAGGTACTCTCGAGAATATTCTAGCCGTATTTGGTCAGGGAACATCAACTTTATCAACTACAGGATCAAATGCTGCT
>B570J29032_109959204_pt1 | contig 19959 bp, 14 predicted proteins | sample LakMenEpi16Nov12_FD_29032 | JGI IMG/M metagenome (IMG submission 29032) | reverse complement strand
CCGAGACGGTGAAAGCACAGCTGCCGATTGCGGTCTGAGGGAGCGGCAGGCGGAGCCCTGGGGCTCAGGCCTGGTGATGGTGCCTGTGATGCCCCAGGTGCCGCGCCGCCACGTAGCGGTTCTCGCTGCCGGCACCGTACGGTTGGCTATCCGAGGTCGTGACGCTTCGGCAAGCATAAGTCATGCCATGGAAATCATGGTGCAAAATATGATGTGTTGATGCTGCTATGAGGTCGTGATTAACGTGGCGTAGTCAGTAATTAAATTGGCCAGGACATCAGCAGAAATAGGATCAGAAAAGGTATACGAGTTGCTCATGTACTCATCCCCCAGCAATGCATGCATCGTATCTTCGGCTAATTTATACTGATCCTGAATTAGATTAAATTCAGTTTCAGTAAGATTAAATTTCTGGGCATTTTTGGTAAAGAGATTCTTTGCTAACGCTCTGTGGTTGGGATTTGTTTCATTATTGATTAGAGCTGGATTTGATTTATTAAGTTGATTTTGAATCCTGGTCCAAAGGTTAGATCTTGATTGATTTTTACGACACAAAGTAATTGAGGACATGTCTTGAACGCCACATATGTGTTCAAGGATAAAATGGACCGGGCCGCCATTGTATTCGCAGGCTTTGCTAAAGGGATAAAACCGTACTGAATCGCCAAAAGAATCAATTATGGTCTTGATCGCTTGATTCCGATTCGGAATAATAGAGCCAGCATTTGCTTTGCTCTCGGTTAGAGCGCCTAGAGAAATAAGTGAATTATAATTGCCGCTTTTGATCATCTGTTGAAAAGCTGAATTCATGAATGAATATGGATCCCTGACAAGGGCAAATGGTTTGATGGTATAATTGTGCTTGCTAATTGCTGCTTTCAGCTGGTTGAAGGCGTTGGCATTAAATACACCAATATCTTCTCCGCTAAGGATTACTTTGTTGCTGTTTGCCAGAATTTGGTCTAACTGAGTTAGGTATTCACTATTGGCTGCTGCTACGTCATTGATTCCTATTCGTATGTTGATGTGATATCTGTCTGCCTTGCCACTGAACAGGGAAAACAAGGGGATGGAGTGATTTGATATGTCTTCTCGAGAGATTTGTGCGCATTTAAAAAGTGGATAGGTGATTCCTTGATCCAGTAAAAACTGTAGATTTGCTTTGCATGTGGCTTGAAATGAAGTGGAAGATGTTTTGTGCAGGCCCAGGTGAAGGTAAAGGTCTTTTTGCATAAAACGACGCAGCCTCGACAATTGTAGCAAATCATGCTCTGGGATTCCCGTGCATTAATCTGCTGGCCTTCGAGGCAAGCAGTCGATCGCAGCTGCAGCTCCCGAATTGATGAATGAAATAATTCACAAGCGCGATCAAATTATTGAAAATAGCCGGGCCAATAGAAGTCCACAGATTGACCTTTTGTTTAGGTACATGAATTAAAGAAAACTTGTGGATCTTGGCGCGAGTTGAGTGCCTTTCTGCGGTGCATGCTGTTGTAGAAGAATGCTAAACTTTGCTTTAGCTGAATCGTCTTCTTTTTGGGCTTGTCGGTGACTAAGGTTTAATTGATTGCTCGAAAGCTGCGATCGAGTCGTGGCCCCGGCGGCAGAGCAGTGCAAGGGCCGGCTCTGTATTGCATCGGCACCCGATGTATTCTAAGTGGAGGCTTCTTAACAATAAACAGCTCGCAAGCGGTGCGTATTGTTTCCATGCTAAACAGCCGATGATCTGACTTTGTTCAAAGCATATGGTGATACTAAATGTATAGGCCTTGCGCTAGTGCGTTGCTTCCTGAATACTGCTTGGTTCTTGTTTTCTTCTTTGTTCCATAGGGAGACTTCAGGAGCTCTATGCTGCCTTAATTCAACTTCACCATGGGCGCCAATGCCGCCACCAGACCGTATCTGGATCTGCCTGAGCATTGGGATTCCTGGGGCAAGTATGCAAAAGGGTTCTCCCTATTGCTGAGATGCAAGGTGGCGAGAATGCTCAGACTACATTGACACCCATACCCGCCATAGCCAGTACTTGTCGGTAGAGCTCCGGCGGGCTCAGACCCGGGATCAGATCGCCGCGCTCATCGAGATTGCTCAGACTGGGGTAGCGACCCAGGAAGGGAGATGGCAGTTGATCACCAAACAGCAGGGCGACAGATGCACTGCCGTGGTCGGTGCCACCGGAACCATTTTCGCGTAGGCGGCGACCGAATTCGCTTACAGCCAGTAAAGTAACAGTGGGACGGTTGGATAGCCGTTCAAGGCCGGTTGCCAGTGCGGCAATGGCGACTGCGAGTTCAGCGAGAACGCGGGCATGCCGTGCGGGCTGGTTGGCATGGGTGTCATAGCCCCCTTGTGCAATCTGGAGAACAGGTGGACAGACTTCGCTTCCAATCAGGCGCAGAGCAAGACCAACCTGCTTGCCAAGTTCGCCGCGAGGTGTTGCCAGATCCGTGGGCACGGGCGCCAGCTCCCGTTGCAAGCGTTCCATCTCCTGCTGCCCAGCCTGTTCGAGGGTGAGCATCTGGCGCAGCACGGCATTGTCACGGGCTCGCTTCGGATCGAAGTTTGAGCTCAACCGCTCACGCAGCTCTATGGGAGAGAGCTGCAAGGCCAATGCCTTTCCTCCCTCCATGGCGGTGCATCCTGCTGGTCCAAGGGCCAGCAGCGGTCCAGCCTGCTGTCGCTGATCCATGGCTGCAGCCAGCCACCCCGTTCCCTCGCCGGATTGCGAGCCGGTCGCCCACTGGTCGGAGGCCTTGAAATGGCTGCGGTTGGGTTGGGGCCAGCCCACACCAAGCGCAAAAGCAAGGCGCCGACTCCGCCAGAGAGGAAGCAGCGGTGCGAGAGCAGGGTGAAGGCTCAGTCCCTCACCAATGGGCAGACCATCGCTGAGGGCAAGACTTGGTCTGGCCGGGCGATAGAGAGGATCCCCCACGGGTGCCACGGTATTGAGCCCATCGTTGCCCCCACGCAGCTCAAGCAGAACCAGGACTGAACGTTTACGGGTCTGGCTCGCCATGGCGGAACCGTCCATTCCCATGCCGCGGGAGCCTCTGGCTAAGCCTCCTCCGGCGGCGCCGGCGAGCAACAGGGAGAGCAGAGATCGGCGCTTCATCAGCGATGCATCGCCTGGTTCACGATAGCTGCCATACGGGGTCTGCGAAAAGCATGGATAAGTTGGTGCGACTTGATTCGGCGGGAAGGGAGAGGCCCAGCGGTGAAATCGGCGTGAGGTTGGTCGGAAGTTCGGCTGGCAGTTGTGCGCTCGCCCACACTTCCTCGTCGGTGAGCAGATCCTGGAGGGTACGGCGGCGAGCCTGCAGCCAGCGCAGATTCAGCCATTGGTCGTTATGGGGCCAGCCTTTGACCGATGGTGGCTCAAAGGGAGCCTGGCCCATTGCCCGAAGGCCACGCAGGCTGATGGCGAGGGCATCCGGATGGCGACAGCCAAGCAGGCGGAGGCTACGTGCTACCACTTCGAGAGGGTCTGCCAGGCGGAGGCCTTCTTTGCGGCTGCGGACTGCCTCCTCACTGGTATGGATGGCCTGCATCAGCCAGGGAATCGAGAGTTGCTGGCGCTGCCAGTCAGTGGCGATCGTCTGCAGACGTTCCGGTGGCGGCGGGGTTCCGACCAGACGCAACCAGATGCGGCTGGTGATGTGCTTTGCGGTGGCAGGCTGCTCGGCCAGCCAGTTGCTCAAGCTTGGTCCATCAAAGTTGGCGGTGCGGCCGAGGATGGTCTTCGGTCCCCGGTCGTGCCGGCGAGTGTGGAGCACCAGTTGCCGATCTGCCGTGAGGCGATAGCCGGTGAGAGCCCGGGAGGCTTCCCGTACGTCGACCTCTGTGTAGGCGCCCTCCCCCAGCGAGAAGAGTTCAAGCAACTCGCGAGCCAGGTTTTCGTTCGGATTACGGGTGTGATTGGCTGGACCGTTCAGCGAGATCTGGAGGGCAGGATTTAGCACCATGGCAGCGAGCATCTGCCGGAAGTCGCCCTTCAGGTGCGCATGAATAGTGACAACCTGCTGAGTAAGCAGCTCGGGATCGGGTAACTGCCGCCAGCCAACGGGGAATATGCCCAGCCAGATCTGGATCTGTTCAGCGTCGCCCAGGCTGATGGCGTCATTTCCCCAGGCGAGCGTGCTCAGCCATTGGCGCTGCAAGGCACTGGCCCGCTGCCTTCGGCAGACCGTTCGTTTTTCGGGTGGCAGGTCTGAGCAGGTGATGGTGAGAAGGGTTGGCGAACGAATACAGACATCAGCATCTTAATCGTAAAATCTCCCAGACGCCAATGGTTTATGTAGTGAAGCTGTAGATAGGCCCGTCCGCGGTGCCAATCAAACCTTACACCGAAGCATAGTTACAGCTTTACGCAGGCATTTTGCGCTTTTCGCTGAGGTTAAAGTATACATAATCATAGCTTTAAGTTATCTTGATGCTTATGGAGTAAAGCACATGATTTTGCTGCGTCAGAGTCACTAGAACAAAAAAATGTCAAATTTTACTTGAATGCCCATAGAATAATTATTGATAGATTGCCTTGATCCGACTGAAAGTATCCATGCTGAGATAAAAAATTATACGAGTAATCGCAAAATGGTCATCCATATAACTGACGTCACGGGATAATGCATTTAGGGAAAGTTATGCAAAATATAGACTATGAATCCATTGAAAGCAAGAAGAGTCAGAGCAAAACGATGATCTAACCATTTCCCGTATCGAGAAACGGAAAGAAGCCGAGACTGAATAAGCGCTACAAAGATTAAATCTGCATGACGATTAAGATAATAAATAAATGATTGCTAAATCTAGAAGAGATAATTGAAGGACTATCCTTTCTAAAAGTAGATTTTACGTGCTTTATCTCCGCTTGTATTGCAGCTTGACCTAGGCTAGCAGATGAATTCAGTGGTCTGTTCCATCAACAAGTAATTTAAAACCATCCTCAAATGTGCTAACTGGATTCAATACATTTATGTTGTCTAGCAACCAAAGATAATCAGCTGCATGGATATTCTGCACTATATCCTGGAATTGAATGCACATATCTTTGTTTTTACGGATGCCTGATTTGGGCCTCCAAAGTATTGTTTGAGACTTTTGATTCGTGCCTGTAATTGTAAAGTAATCGAAGGAAGGATGGAAAGCTGCTATGTATAACATTGTTTTGTAGACATCACCATGCCATCCGTTAGCTGCAGTACCATATGCTTTTCGATGCAGCAGCGCTTTGCGATTATCAGTATGCGCGGAAAATACGTCAATAGGAAAAGTGTCATCAATAATAATGATTGACTTATCATTCTCTAAGCATTCAATTGCATTGCAAAAATCCCTATACGTTTGATTATGAACATGAAGGCCATCTAAAAAGATTAAATCATAACTTGCCGTTCGAATGTTTTGCAAAAAATAGTCATCACTGGTTACTTCAAAATAATGACAATGTGGAAAATTGACTCTAGACTGATCTACATCGAAGAGAAAATCAGGATCAACCGCAACTTTTTGATCTGCTCGTACTTTATGAAACGTTTTACCTTCTTGAACGCCTACTTCTAGATAGGATGCGCCATCAATGTGCTGGAGAAGTTTGTTTATACGTTCAGAGGAAACGGTCATGGCTAAGTCCAAAACCGTGTGATCCTAGCACCTGACAATTTTTTCTTCTACGGAAGGAAGGCGAAAAGCGTAGAATAGAGTCAATTAATTTCACAAAAATTTATCAATTCTCGTCACATAGAACTAGCAATGCCAAACGTCAACGGTAAATTCAATGCGAGATTTCGCGACTGTGTTTTAGTTTGTAAGCGCAGTAAGCTTGCCCTAAAAGTATTATTTGTTGCGAATCCAAAATAGAGGGTTAAAGAAAAGAAATAACTAGAACCATGAAAAAGATCAAATATTAGAAAAATTTTAATGGCATTAGAATATAAGTTTTTACTGCACATATTTCCATTTCGCGGGTGGAGGCGTGCGGAGCCCTTTGGTGTTGCTGCAATCGACAAGATTTAAGCATCTAGCTCTATAGTCCTGAAGCAGATCAGCGAAATTAGAGATACTTGCTATTTCCTTGTCTAGATATTGATTTACTTTGGCTACTAAATTCATGTCTTCACATGTAAGTTCACGCAGTAGATCATCGGGAATTCCATCAAATGCAGAATTTTCGCTTGGATCCTCTGAGGATTTATTTTGCACTTGGGGATAGGATAAATCTATCGTTAAGCCCTGTGATTGAAGTGATATTTCAAGCAATACCATCGATTCATCAAACCTTTCAACCGTACCCACAAATAGATCGTTTCGATCTAAATCAATTGATTTTGTGTTTAACTTCCACCCTCGCTGCTTGCCTTCAACTGAATCAAATGATTGAGGGGAGAGGTGACGAGAAATGAAATTTGAACGAATTGTATTTTTATGTGCTTGAAGATATTGAACAAAGGTTGTGTCAGGTTGGATTTGACCTACTTTTTTTTGAAAACGAAATGCTGACAGATAACGGTCAATAGGATCGCGGATAAGCTCAACGATAAGATATGCATTTGCAGTGGATACTGGTGGGCATTCGAGGAGGTGTGAGGTAATAGCTTTGATATGACTTTTGTTCGCACACATATCCTTCGCTTTACTCCACTTTAATCGCTTCGAAGGATTCTTGCTTTCTACGTAAAGTACACTACCAGGAAAGTTCTTCTCCAGTATCCAGGAAAATGTGGATCCAGCACACTTGAATGCATGTAGATGGACAATAAGCATTGCCGTGTTCCGCTGCCTTGATCTTTAAGCAGCATACTGCATTGCAAGTTTCCCTCTGTCTGCCCCCATTTCCCGACCCGTAGCTTTTGTCAAGACCTTTGCCGCCTCTAGGCGGCTTGGCCATCTCGACAGTCATATTTTTCAGGGCCGAACAAGGTTGGCAACTTAAATTATATTAGATAAGTCGATATGCGTCGATTATTAATCTAATATATTTGCACCTGCATATCAAGATTGAAGATTCTCTTGTCGTCAAATTTATTAGCACAGATTTGCATTAGAAGGGATAGAAAATTACTTCTGTTAGTTTACTGAGGTCCATTCCATTAGGGTGATCATCGCCAAAGAAGCCGTGTTGAATTCAGTCTGTCATTGCGATACCGTCCCAGTGAGCGCCTACGCAGAGTGGGTTGATGTGTGGCAAGTCAGCTCAAGTTTGTGAGCAATGAACAGATGGTTGCATTGGATTGATTGGAGCGATTCATACCTGCTAACCACGAGCTCCAGGATTGGAGACCAGCCGTATCCGCGAATCCTCATGCTTGCAAGCCAGCGTGAGCCGCCCTCCCTTTTATCATAAATTAGATAATGGAGTGCGTTCTGTAGATGCAAGAGATTAGAAGGGAACTCATTGACATCAACATTGTGCTAAAATATTAGGCTTTTATAGGAAAGCCCCCATCGGTGTCGATAAGTACCCGTTCATGGCCTAACTAGTTGCACACGATTGTCAACGTGAACGACCTCACACCTGCTCGGAGGCTGATCCAGCGATGAGTTTTGGGGTTTATGTCCCATCGCCACGCTACCAAGGGTTGAGAAGTGCTGTTAGCTGGTTTTCATTGGTGTTGACTTCCATGTGGCGATGCGCTCAGGTTGGCGCTCTGCTTTACTCGATACTTCTTTGGGGAAAGTTGACGTGCTGCTGGAGACGCCTCCAATCGTCGTCTTTTGCATGCAAGGAGGCGTATTTCCTGCCTTGCAGGAGCTAATTGTTTGCGATGATTTAGCCACAAGTTGCTTGCAGGCCACAGATGCAGAAGGGCCGTCAGACAACCCATCTACAGGGCATGGCTAAACTCTAATTCAAAATGATCATTTGCTAAACGCATACCGCACTGTTTAGCACTAGGTATCCAACTACGTACAGAGCTATACGATCAGATTGCATGACTAAACAGTTGCTTTTGAATGAAAGAATGTGTCAGGATCATCTTCTTGCCCCAATGTAGGAAATATTGCATTTTAAGCGCATCGCAAGCGAATAGGTTTGCGCAACTATAAGCCTAAGCCTGGCTCGCTATTTCCAAGGCTAATGATATTAATAACGAACGATTATCTGTTGCCTATGATTATCGATATGCGCATTGAATTTAGCGATATATCCCAGTATGTCAGATTATTTATTAATCTAAATAGGTTCGATCTTGAACCAGCTATTTTCATTAGATGCGGGCTGGGCTAGCTCGTTTAGCAAACTATGCTCTATCTCAGGAGAAAATAATAGGATCTTCTCGATGTCGGATTGAAGACTTGTGAGATTCGGAATTGACGGATAGCTTGACCAATCTTTCATTACTAAGGGCCCTAGTTTATTTAGAAGGAAGTGATTGTAGTTTGAATTTTTCCTCAGCATCTCAGTATGCTCGGCTGGAATAAATATCGGTGATCGAAATGAAGCGAAAGTAGATGCAAGCTTGCTCATTGACTGGTAATTGATAAATTTTCGACCATAAAAATTTGCTGAATTCTTAAAAAATAAAAGATTACCACCAATTGAAGGATTGGGATTAGATGGATATTTTTCGAGCTCTGCTACAAGTGAAGGAAAACCAATCTGATTAAAGAAGTCATCGATAATATCCATATTAATTAGCTTGCTCCTATCAAACCATAATAGCTTCATGTCTCCAATTGTCCCCCATCGCTCTACAAAATCCTCAACTGAAAAACCACCCATATCCTCTACTAGCTTCTGGAAAGGAATGAAGCTCGCTTGAGCCTGTACGCGTTGCGCATAGGAAGCTATACAATAATCAACGAACTCTCTAAAATAACATATAATTTGTGTTCTTTCCGGCTTTAGAGTAGCTATGAGTAATTGAACCCTATCTATAACTTGAATATTTTGAAAGGCTTCGCTTGATATTATAACAGTATGATGGTTTTCGCGCACTTCATTTTTAATCTTCTCTATGGATTCAACATAATCATTACGCTTTAAGCGTGGATGTAACGAATATGCAAGATCATGGTGAGCAGTCTTACCACTTGTTCCTGCTTTGGGATATAATATTCCATTTATGTCTAATAATTTTCGATTAAGATTAAGAGCAATTTGCAATGCAGAGGTCCCAGACTTGTGTCGGCCAATGTGGATAATTAATCGGAAAGACATTGATTTAAATTAATACGGGAACTTGTGCAATGTTATTGGTAAGCTAGATATTATCTTAATATGGCATTGCTAGGTAACTGCAAATATATGGCCTGGTTAATTGTTCAGTAAGATTAATGATCATACAGGGTATGAGGTCAGAAGAGAAAGCAATCAGTCGGAGGTAAAGTAAAGATGATTACGTGCAATTCCATGCGAAATAAATATAGAATAGTGAAACCGAATTTAAGATTAGTTAAAAATGCAAAGCAATGGAAAGTAAACTTATTCAGCGGGAATAAGAAAATTTGCTAATTATATCATGCTATCTGTTTTTGAGAATCACAAGGTTCATTTGTTAGCCTTTTGAAGGAATCAAGCAGTGCTCGCTCCATCGTAGAAATGCTTGCATATTCTTGTGCATACATTAGGGCGTTAGCTGCAATCATGTCCCATTTTGACTCATCATTATGAAGTTCTACACATCTTTTGGCGAACTCAATCGGCTTATTTCTTATCGACAGATGAACATCGTTTTCTATTCCGATCATGCCTTCACATGCTACGCTTGTTACCACACAGGGTATTCCATGACATAAACTGCTAATTACTTTTCCTTTGGTGCCAGCTCCAAACCTTAACGGTGCGATAGAAAGTCGATGACTTTCAAACAGGGTGGTCAAATCTTCCACATAACCCTGTATTACGATATTTGGATGGCTTATTTCAACTACTTTATCCATGAGAATCTCAACATGACTACCAGCAATTGTAAGAGTAATTGACGGTTCGTATGATAATATAAGCGGAAAAATATGATCAAGGAAATATTGGATGCAGTCAACATTGGGACTATGTTTAAAGCCTCCTATAAATACAATATTAGAACGCTCCTTGAATGACTTGGCTGGAATTTTTATTGGGCGGCATATTGGTAATATAGATATTTTTTTGGCCGACAGTGAGTGATCATTGCATAGCAACTTTAATTCGTATGCACTGCGAACAAAAGAATGATCTGCATCATGAATAGCATCGATCTCAGCCTTACGTATGCTGTCAATATGGTGGTTGTCAACGTTACCAGCAATAGTTTTTGCTTCACGCTCTTCTCTTACAAAATGTAGATCTACAGTATCGTAGACAATTTTGATAGCACGGTTTGCTTCTCTTACGATTTGCGAGAAACGATGATAATTATCATATCTTAGGATTAGACAGATGTCAAATTCATCCTTTAGGCTCTTGATCCACTCAGAACAATGATATTGATATTCTTGTGGGTACACCCTTGTACCAATTTCCTCAAGCATGCCTAGATAATGCGGATTATAGCCGATCTCCCATGTTGGCACAAATGTAACTTCATATCCGAATTTAGTAAGCAATTGAATTGCCAAGACTAGATCATTTGATCCAGAATCTTTATCGGGAGTTGGTATATATGAATCAAGAATTAATAGTTTTGATGTTTTGTTGCGATTGGCGTAAAATCTATCTTCATGTGGCTTGGTGTAGCTTTTGAGTGTATCTGACCATCTTTCTAAAAATTTAATCTTATTAACTTCTTGATGCCGCTTCATGCCGCCTTGGGCTACATTCTCCGATGACTTTCCTTCGAGATGGATTACTTTTGACTTTGGCTCATAAAGAACTTTCAATCCATTTGCGCGTACTTTAAAGCAAAGATCCGTATCTTCATAGTAGCCTGGGCTAAATATAGTGTCAAATCCTCCGAGTGAATTAAATAACGATGATTTGATCGCTAGTGATGCGCCTGAGCAATAGTCTGCATCCCGGGTGAAGTTATATTTTGGATCATTTGGATTATCATTTCTGCCGTAATTAAGGCCATTACCATCTTGCCAAATGCACCCACCTGCTTCTTGTAAGGATCCATCAGGGTAGAGAAGCATTGACCCAGCGATGCCCACCTCAGGATTATCAAGATGTTTGGATAACGGACTTAGCCAGTTGTTGAGAACAATAGTATCATTATTTAGGAACACTATCTTTTGACCTTTGGCTTGAGCTGCTCCTGCATTGCAGCTGCCAACGAATCCCAGATTAGACTCGTTGCGAATTACCTTTACGCCAAACTTTGATAGGGGAATATTTAAATGCTCTGGCGAGCAATCGTCTACTATAATTACTTCAATTGATGTATCATCCTTCGCCAAATAAATTGAGCAAAGGCATTGAAGAGTCATTATGTAATTTTTGTAAACTGGGATTATGATGCTGCAATCCGGTTTATCATGTATGTTGATTGATAGATGCTGTTGTCCATTGGTTATTTTATTGGAAAGTATTTTTGTGCTTTTGATCTTCCATTTTACTATGTCTACTAGTCTTACAAGTGCAGATGTAGTTATATCTATGGCGGGTGACAGGCAACGGTTAAGATGTAGGCAGTTATGATGGCCCGCGGCGATTAGTGCGTAGGGCAACGCCCTTTCAAAAAAGTGAAGTGTTGTTCCGTCTCTAGGCAGTGGCTCTTGCTCAATGTCATACGATTTAATCAGGCTAACCCAACAAGAAAGTGCCTCAGGTCTTGCCCAAAACATAGAGCCAGATGGGAAAGATATGATTTTGTTGTCATCCTTATCGAGCGCTAGGCTTTCTTCTAGTTCTGCAGCTGGTTTGCTGGTTAGTGACGCTCCCCATGTGCAATATTGGAACACATTCTCATAGTGAGGTGGATAGACGATGCCTAGTTTGGGGTCTGAATCAAAAAGTCTAGTAATCGCTAAAACATTGCTGCAGCTGCCAATTAAGTTGTTTGTCAGGTAGGCTCGCCAATCAGAGCCTGATATTATCTCTGAGTCGGCTGAACGCTTGCCGTGAATTTTGAGGATTAGATCGTAGTTTTTTCCGTGCCGCTCTATGCTTTGAACAAAGGGTATGAGATCCCTGCCAATATTCTCGCATAGTTCGAATGAAGAGCTTCCTTCGCCACTTTGTATTTGAGAACTAAATTCCGATTGAGTTAGCCTGAGAGTTTCTTCGGATGAAAAGGTGAAGTGAAAAGATGCACACTGTGACAACGGACGAATGCAGTCGATAATGTCTTCAACGACTTCATTGTAATGAATGTGGCAAAATACGGCTATTCTTTTTTTAGCAAGCTCTGCTTCGCTGTTTATGTCAGGAGAGATGCTTCCTGAAAAGTGTATGGATGATGTGTTTGAGCATATCCAGTCGGGATAGAGGAGGGCGCCTGTTTGAACGCTGTCACGATCTCTTTTTTCTTTGCGCGCAAATATGGCAAGGGGATTGTTGTCCGCCGCTGAATCTTTTGGGTTGCAATGTCTTTTGTAGTAACTGGGCATGAAGCCTTTGATGGGTCTCCTGTCTTCTTTATATCCGTGCGTACAAAAGTGAATGATACATTCATCATCACTTAAATTCTTGAGGTCTGGATAGGTCTGCCGGTAATAGCCTGGGTCAAAAAGTCCCTGCGACTTGATAGCCTCTATATCTTGCAGAGTTGATTCGTTTGTTGCTTCGATTTGAGGCTTGGCGTGATGGCGTTTCGATATTGTTTTTAATTTGTCAATGCATCTTTCCCTGAAGAAAGAATAGGTCTTAGAGTCTTGGTCAAATTTCGCCAAGGCGTCAAAAGCGTCCAGCGCTTCGCGATACTTGGTCTGTTTGTATAGAGAAAATGCTTTGTGCGTTAGTTCGGCTTTGTGGATGATGTCGGTGTCATTCGATTGACTGACTGTAGTCATTGTGGCTTTTCTTGATTTAGCGGTTGCTTCTTGTCGCATGTGATTCGGGGCCGTTATTTTGTGATTGCTTTCGTATTGCCAATGCGTTCTCCCTTGTATCCGGCTCTCCGTCTTACTTGCTCGCACCAGTGTTGCTGCTCCAGATACCAATGCACGGTTTCGCTCAGTCCCGTCTCAAAGCTGTGACGGGGCTCCCAGCCCAGCTCCTTGCTGATACGGCTTGGGTCGATCGCGTAGCGACGGTCGTGCCCGGGTCGGTCTGTGACTGGAGTGATAAGGCGGGAGTGGGGGGCGCAAGCGGGCAGGAGCGTATCGAGCGCGTTGCAGATTGAATCCACTACCTGTTTGTTGGTTCGTTCGCCATGGCCTCCAACGCAGTAGCTTTTGCCTGTTTCACCCTGCGTAGCCGCCAGTAGCAGGGCATCGACGTGGTCTTCCACGTAGAGCCAGTCGCGCACGTTCTGGCCATCGCCGTAGAGGGGGATTGGATCGCCGGCAACCGCCTTAAGAATCACTACCGGGATCAGCTTCTCAGGAAATTGCCAGCATCCGTAGTTGTTGCTGCAGTTGGTGAGTACCACAGGCAGCCCGTAGGTATGGTGCCAGGCGCTCACGAGGTGATCACTGGCCGCCTTGCTGGCCGAATAGGGGCTCCGCGGGTCATAGGGCGTGCTTTCCGAGAAGCGGCCTTCCGGCCCCAGAGAGCCGAACACTTCATCCGTGCTGATGTGGTGAAATCGGAAGTGCGCCTGCCTTTCCGCCGACAACTGTTGCCAGTGGGTACGTACCGCCTGCAACAGATGGAAGGTGCCGGTTACGTTGCTCTCGATGAAGGCCCCGGGGCCTTCGATGGAGCGGTCTACATGGCTTTCGGCTGCCAGGTGCATCACCAGATCCGGATCGGCCTTCCGGACCGCTTCTTCCGTGGCAGCCGCGTTGGTCAGATTCACCTGCAGCAGTTGGTGTCGGCATTCGCCGGCGGCGGTGTGGGCCCTTTCTCCCAGCTCCTGCAGCACCTGCTCAATGCTGGTGAGATCGCTGGCGTATCCCATCTTGTCGAGGTTGAACACCACTGCTTCGCTTTCCCGCAGCAGCCGGCGCACCACCGCCCCGCCGATGAAACCGGCGCCGCCGGTTACCAGGATGCGGCCCCGGGCGGCAAGCATGGTTTGGGTGTCGGGCATGGGATGGCTCATGGCAGGCATGTGAGAAGGTGGCGCAGCGCCTGCCGCCAGTGCACAGCTGGCAGGTCAAGCGTCTGGCGGGTCGTGGCACACTCCAGCAGCGAGTAGCTCGGGCGCTGGGCCGGTGTGGGGTAATCGGCCGTGGTGAGGGGGTTCATGGTGGCCATCTGCCCCAGAAGCCCGAGCTCCTGCCCCAGTTCCCCCACCGCCATCGCCACGTCGTACCAGCTGGCGGCGCCCGCATCACTCCAGTGCAGCACTGGCCTGGTGATGCCGGCAGTGATCACGCGCCAGCAGGCTCCCGCCAGGGTATGGGTGCTGGTGGGGCAGCCCACCTGATCGGCAACCACCCCCAGGCCCTGGCCGCTGGCGCCACGTTCTTGGTGCAGGCGCAGCATGGTGAGAGCGAAGTTCTTGCCAACAGGACCGATCACCCAGCTGGTGCGCAGAATCACTCCCCGACCAGCTCCCCCTGCGTCGGAACCGATTGCCAACAGTTCTTCCACGGCCTCCTCGCCGGCCGCCTTGCTGCTGCCGTAAACCCCCAGTGGATCGCGTGCCTGCTCGGGTCGGTAGGGGCTGCCCTGCCGGCCGTTGAACACGAAATCAGTGCTTACTTGCAGCAGCCGGCCGCCTGTGTCAAGCAGGGCTTCGGCAAAGGATCGCGGCGCGCCGGCATTCACCGCCAGGGCCAGCTCCGGTTCGCTTTCGGCCTTGTCCACCGCCGTGTAGGCACCGGCATTGAGCACCCAATCGGGCCGATGCTCCCAAACCGCTGCACGACAGGCCTCCGCATCAGCCAGATCCAGAGCCACCAGACCGGCGCCACCGCGGCGGCTGGCGGCGATCAGCTCCACAGTCTCTGGCACTTGCTGCCTGAGGGCCTGGCCCAGCTGTCCGGCGGCTCCAGTGAGCAAGACCTTCATGCGAACACCTCGTCAGCGCTCAGTGCCTGATGCAGCGTTGGTGCGGCAGCATCCTTGTCAGCCAGCAGCGGCTCTTGCATGCCCAAGCGAGCAAGGGGCCAGTCGATGGCAATCCTGCTGTCGTTCCAGAGCAGCGAACGTTCACAGTCGCGGTTCCAGAAGCCGCTGGCCTTGTAGAGGACATCGGCGCTCTCGCTGAGGGTGAGGAAGCCATGGGCGAAGCCCACCGGCACCCACAGCTGGGTGTGGTTGTCACCGCTCAGCAGGGCACCGGCCCACTGGCCGAAGGTCGGAGAACTGCGGCGGAGGTCGACGGCCACGTCAAAGATTTCGCCACTGGTGCAGCGCACCAGCTTGCCCTGGGGTTCCGGTTCAAGTTGGTAGTGGAGGCCACGCAAAACCCCTCGGTTCGATCGCGACTGGTTGTCCTGCCGAAACAGTGGGCTCTCGTCGAGGCTCACGCCGAGAGCCTCAGCAAAGACGCGCTGGTTCCAGGTTTCCAGGAAGAATCCCCGATCATCCGCGAAGACGCGCGGGGTCAGCAGCAGCGGACCCTCGATCGACTGGCCAGAGGCCGTACGCAGTTGATCAACCCGCATGGGATGTCTCCAGGCTCTGTTGAAGCGCGCCGTGGTCGCTGGCGTTCTCGGCCAGCAGCTGCATCAGGTAGCTGCCATAGCCGCTTTTCTTCAGCGGTTGGGCAAGCCGCTCAAGCTGGGCGTTGCTGATCCAGCCCATGCGCCAGGCGACCTCTTCGGGACAGCCCACCTTCAGCCCCTGCCGATGCTCGAGGGTGCGGATGTAGCTGGCGGCTTCATGCAGGGAATCGGGCGTGCCGGTATCGAGCCAGGCCATCCCCCGCCCCATCAGCTCGACCCGCAGCTGTCCCTCCTCTAGGTAGAGACGGTTGAGATCGGTGATCTCAAGCTCCCCCCGGGGGGACGGCACCACCTGCCGGGCCCGCTCGACCACGGTGTGGTCGTAAAAGTAGAGGCCCGTCACGGCGTAGCGGGATCGGGGCTGGGCGGGCTTTTCCTCCAGGCTCAGCACGCGGCCGTCGGGATCGAATTCGACGACGCCGTAGCGCTCCGGGTCGCGCACCGGGTAGGCAAATACGGTGGCGCCGGCACTGGGGCCATTGCTTGCCTGCAGCTGGGGCACCAGATCATGGCCATGGAAAAGGTTGTCGCCGAGTACGAGAGCGGCCGGACCATCGGCAAGGAATTCGGCACCGATCAGGAATGCCTGGGCCAGCCCGTCGGGGCTGGGCTGGATGGCGTACTGAATGTCCATGCCCCAGGCCGAGCCGTCGCCGAGCAGCCGCTCAAAGGCTGACTGGTCGGACGGAGTGGTGATGATCAAGACCTCACGGATGCCCGCCAGCATCAGCGTGCTGAGCGGGTAGTAGATCATCGGCTTGTCGTAGACGGGCATCAGCTGCTTGCTGACCGCCTGCGTGAGGGGCGCCAGCCGGGTGCCGCTGCCGCCGGCCAGGATGATGCCGCGTCGCAGCCGGTGGTTGGACATCACAGCGTTGTGCACCCGCTGCAATATGGTCTCATGCGGCCGGGCGCCTTGAATATTTGCTGATCCTTCGCTTTGCCGCAGATTTCAAAGGCGCACATTGGATCCTTCCCGGCAATGGCTGACAAATTCAGCAGCCGTGCTGGCCAATCCCTCCGGCAAGGAAATGTGGGCACGCCAGCCGAGTGCCTCCAGCCGGCTCACATCCAGCAGCTTGCGAGGGGTGCCATCAGGTTTGTCGGCATCCCACGCGATACGGCCGCTGTAGCCCACGGCATCAGCCACCATCTGGGCCAGTTCGGCGATGGTGACGTCGCAGCCGGTGCCGACGTTGACGAATTGCGGCTCCTCGGGGGCGGGTTGCCAGCTCTCCAGGCAGAACGCCGCCGCATCGGCGAGATCGTCGACGTGCAGAAACTCCCGGCGTGGGCTCCCGCTGCCCCAGCAGGTGACCAGCGAAGTGCCGCTTTCCTTTGCCTCATGGAAGCGGCGGATCAGGGCCGGCAGCACATGGCTGTTGGTGGGGTGGTAGTTGTCGCCGGGGCCGTAGAGGTTGGTGGGCATCAGACTGATCGCATCAAAGCCGTGCTGAATGCGCAGGGCGTGGCAGAGTTTGATGCCGCTGATCTTGGCAATTGCATACCACTCATTTGTGGGCTCCAATGGGCCGCTGAGCAGGCTCTCTTCGTGGATCGGCTGCGGGGCGAGCTTCGGGTAGATGCAGCTACTGCCAAGAAACAACAGGCGCCGGCAGCCATGGCGCCAGGCGTTCTCGATCACGTGGTTCTGGATCTTGAGGTTGTCGAGCAGGAAGTCGGCCGGGTAGGTCGAATTGGCAAGGATGCCGCCGACCTTTGCGGCAGCCAGCACCACCACGTCGGGGCGCTGGGCGGCAAACCAGTGCTGCACCGCCACCGGGTCTGTGAGATCCAGTTCATCGCGCGTTGCGGTGAGCAGATCGCTGTAGCCACCAGCCCGCAGGCGACGAACGATCGCTGATCCCGCCATGCCGTGGTGGCCGGCGACAAAGATGCGATCGGTGGGGGAGATCAGCGGCATTGACTGGGGTTCAGCTTCCTTGCGGTACCGGCTTGGGCGGCACCGAGCTGAGTGGCATCGGCGGATTCTCCATCGAACCCACCACATTGAAACCTTCGCGTCGCAGAATCGCCTCCTTGGCCGCCTCGGCCTTGTCGTTGGTTACCATCTCGGCCACAAGCTGCTCGAGGGTGGTGGTGGGCGTCCAGCCGAGCCTGGCGTGGGCTTTGCCAGGATCGCCGAGCAGGGTTTCTACCTCGGCGGGGCGGAAGTAGCGCGGATCGATGCGCACCACCGTGGCGCCAGTGTCGCGGCGGTTGCCGGTTTCGGCGATGCCTTCACCGCTCCAGTCGATGCCGCCCCAGCCGAGCTCGGCGGCGGTGAGCTCGATGAAGCGGCGTACCGACTCCTGGCGGCCGGTGGCGATCACGAAATCCTCGGGCGGCCCTGGCTGCTGCAGCATGCGCCACTGCATCTCCACGTAGTCGCGGGCGTGGCCCCAGTCGCGCAGCGAGTCAAGGTTGCCCATGAACAGGGACTGGTCGAGGCCCGCATCGATGCGGGCGAGGCCGCGGGTGATCTTGCGGGTGACGAACGTTTCACCGCGGCGCGGGCTCTCGTGGTTGAACAGGATGCCGTTGCAGGCGTACATCCCGTAGCTTTCGCGGTAGTTGACCGTGATCCAGTAGGCGTACAGCTTGGCGACGCCGTAGGGGCTGCGGGGATAGAAGGGGGTGCTCTCCTTCTGGGGGATCTCCTGCACGAGGCCGTAGAGCTCGGAGGTGGAGGCCTGGTAGATGCGGGTGGTGTCGATCAGTCCGAGGATGCGGACCGCTTCCAGGATGCGCAGGGTGCCGAGGGCGTCGGAGTTGGCGGTGTACTCCGGGCTCTCGAAACTCACGGCCACATGGCTCTGGGCACCGAGGTTGTAGATCTCATCGGGGCGCACCTGCTGGATGATGCGGATCAGGTTGGTGGAATCGGTGAGATCGCCGTAGTGCAGCACCAGGCGGGGATCCCGTTCGTGGGGATCCTGGTAGAGGTGATCAATCCGTTCGGTGTTGAAGCTGCTGGCGCGTCGCTTGATGCCGTGCACCACGTAGCCCTTCTCGAGCAGCAACTCCGCCAGATAGGAGCCGTCCTGGCCTGTGATGCCTGTGATCAGTGCGGTTCTGGACATCGGATCAGCCGGCGATCAATTGGGAGTCAGTGCGACCGTAGCGGTCCTCGAAGCGCACGATGTCATCCTCGCCCAGGTAGGGACCACTCTGCACCTCGATCATCTCCACGGCAATCTTGCCCGGGTTGGAGAGGCGGTGCCGCGAGCCCAGCGGAATGTAGGTGCTCTGGTTTTCGCCCACCAGCTCCTCCTGGCCGTCCTTCTCCACGATCGCGGTGCCCTTGACCACGATCCAATGCTCGGCGCGGTGGTGGTGCATCTGCAACGAAAGGCTGGCGCCGGGGTTCACCACGATTTTCTTCACCTGCCAGCGATCCCCCTCGGTGATGCCGTCGTAGCTGCCCCAGGGGCGGTAGATGCGCCGGTGCGCCTTGCTTTCGGGTGCGCCTTCCGTCTCGAGGTGACCCACGATCTTCTTGACGTCCTGGGCGCGGTCGCGGTGTGCCACCAACACCACGTCGTCGGTTTCGACCACCACCAGATCCTCCACCCCAAGCCCCACCACCAGCCGGTGCTCGCTGCGCAGGTAGCAGTTACGGGCGTCCCGGCTGATGACGCGGCCGCGCAGCACATTGCCGTGCTGGTCGTGGTCGGAGGTTTCCCACAGTGCACTCCAACTACCTACATCACTCCAGCCAGCATCGAGGGGCAGCACCGTGCCGCGCTCGGTCTTCTCCATCACGGCCACGTCGATCGCCACGCTCGGGCAGCGGGCGAACGCTTCGCGTTCCAGCCGCAGGAACTCCAGGTCGGCGCTGTCATGCTCGATGGCACTGCGGCAGTGGCTCACCACCTCGGGGCTGAGCCGTTCGAGTTCCGCCAGGATCGTGGAGGCGCGGAACAGGAACATGCCGCTGTTCCAGGTGAAGCGGCCCGAAGCCAGGAACTGCTCGGCGCTGGCGCGGTCGGGTTTTTCGACAAAGCGCTCGATCGGCACCGGGGCTGGGTGGTGGTCGCCCTGATCGGTCGCAGCAGGCAGCGGCTCGGCGGCCTCGATGTAGCCGTAGCCCGTTTCCGGGGCGGTGGGCACGATGCCGAAGGTGACGAGCTGGCCCGCCTCCGCCGCGGCGATGCCGGCGCTGACGGCGGCGCGGAAACGGGCCGGCCGGCGGATCACATGGTCGGCGGAGAGCACCAGCAGCAGCGGGTCCTCGCCGCGGGCGGTGGCCTGCAGGGCCGCCACCGCGATCGCCGGTGCGGTGTTGCGGCCCATCGGCTCCAGCAGGATCGCCGCCGG
>B570J29032_109959205_pt1 | contig 19968 bp, 13 predicted proteins | sample LakMenEpi16Nov12_FD_29032 | JGI IMG/M metagenome (IMG submission 29032) | reverse complement strand
ATTTCATCAGAATTATCAGTTACATCTGGCATCTGCCACTGAATAGCACCCCAACTTTTCAAGGTAGCACGCCAGCTAAATTCTTCCTTGGGGACAAAAATAACATGAGTAAAATAACTGTTTGGCCTACCACGGGTATCGGTCTCCATGTAGACGGAATGCATAATTGCAACTAAATTTATTTCATTTAGGGGGATAGCGGCTAACCGTATCGGTGCTTCCTTAGGATACGGCCGAGCACCATCATACGCCATTAATGGTAACTCATAGGCGTTCAAATTCATGGCAATGGATAAAAGCGAATCATCGGATTTTAGTGAAGTCGCACGAATGCTAAATCCTGCTTCTCCTAGCACGCTATCAGATGTTAGGCAGTGTGTCACAAAGAGTTGATGGTATTTTTTCATAAATGTAAATATAATTATTAATACTTAAGGGTGTTTGCGTTGGTTCCATTTATTTCGTTTTGTATCCCATTCGAAATAAATGGGTTCACCAAGAATTTTGATCCAATCCGTTTTATCTTGATAGGAATAGAATTCTGCCCCAGGCCAGACCGTGAGAATATAATCTTCAAAATTTGTTGTATTGAGAATAAGCAGAGTTCCGGACTGATGCATATTATATTCATATGGTTGGGTTTCCTTTACTAAAGGTGCATTAGAGGGATTCTGAGGGTACCTCTCTTTTTGCAAAGAAATATACACCCTGTTGATCAAATCCACGTGTAACCAGTTCCAACCAACGAACCAACAAATATTGGAATTTGAAAGTTTTTCAAATCGATCAATTACGATAGTCCAAGTTTTTAACTTATACTTAATCAGATTTTCTAGTTCTTCCTTGTATCCTTTGTACTTCAATGGGAAATTAATTAAATCCCTGAAGGCATCCATTAAGAGGTGAAACTGATTAGTATTGGAACACGATTGAAGTTCGATAAGGAGGTTTTTGAAAGATTCTGCTTCTGTTTTCAAGGCAGCAAATTTATTCCGATTTTTAACCCAAAAAGCATTGGTCACCAGCATTTTTTCTGCATCATCAAAAAGTTCTAATGTTCTTTTGAGATCAGAACTATCAAGCGCCTGAGCTAAATTTTCCAATAAAACCAATTTGTATTTTGCAGTTTGAAACACTAACCAATGAGCCACAAATTCCGGAAATTTCCAATCCTTTAAATCATCCTCTTTGGACTCCAAATTTTTTAAATAAATTTCTTCCCGATCAGCAAGTGATTTTCTTGGGGATATTTCTGTCCTAAGAATATCAAGTACACTAGTTCTAACCTTTGCCAATTCAAAGCGCTCTTGAAATTCAATAGGCAAATTAATCCTGCTGGCTTTTATTTCCTCTACTAATTTAAGAATTTGCCATTCATCTGGAATGCGCGTATTGATAATTACCCGCAGTGCAAGAAACAAGGAGTGGATCCTTAACAAGCCAACAACTTTTTGGTTATCAGGATATTGGTAATCTTGGGGGAACTTGCTAGACAGGTCTTTAAGGAAACCGACATCCACCGGAAGAGAAGTAATTACATGTTTAATTTTTAAAACATTATCTAACCGGGTTTTTATTAAATCAAGTACTACTAGGGTTTCCAGATCCTCACTAAAAAACTCTAAATCCTTAGTTTTTCCTAAATGCTTCAATGCTTGGCAATCACCATCCCAAGAATTTAACCTAGTACATTCTTGCAATTCCGTGAGGATGGTTCTTGCATTTTTTATTCTCGATCTCCAAACGTCAAGTTCAGGGAAAGGATTAATGATTTTAGTTAGCAAGTCGTTTGCTTCCTTAAGTGGAAGCTTTTCGGCAAGTTTTTTTAATAATTCTCGAAGTACGATATCGTTGGAGTAAGTTTCTAATATGGCCTTAAATTCAACCGTTTTATGATAATAATTAAAATCTGTTTTTATGTGATTGATTTCTTCTTCCAGAAATTGATATTCCGCATTTTGGTAGGCCCATAACTTTAAACCATAGCCCTTATCATCCCAGTAAGTTTTTATAGCATCTAGCTTTTTTAAGCGAGCTTCATCATCTTCATCTCTTGACCAATCTTTTTGTTGATAATCATCCTTATTAATAAGGTTGTTTTCCCCAGGAAGTTTTTGGATTGCATAATTAAAATCCTTAAAAGTTTTTAAAATATCTTCTAAGCTGGCTCCATTGGGATTATCATCCTTTTGCATTAACAATTCCCAAGCTTGGATTCCTTCATTTACCCTTTCCAAAATCAACTCAAGACCTAAACCATCAATCCTTAATTCAGGTTCTTGGGTGCACAAATTCAAAAGAGATTCACGATAAGGTGGTTTAAATAGCTCATCTAAATTACGCCAATGCCTTTTAGCTAGGCATTCTTTAATTTTGTTCTTTTTTTGCGGCGTCAACATGAATTTCTCGGTAAGGGGGTTAGGCATCCAAAACATTAAAGCCATGCATATGCTGTAGCCATAAAAGCGGTTCCATCACTCCAAACGGATCACCAAAAGATAGGTCAGGATCAAGCCCACGATTAGCCACAGGAAAAAACATGTAATTTGAACCAAATTTTTGATCAAATATTTCGATCATTCCTTTGTTGGCAAAAATTAAAGGGAGGTAATTTCGGATTATATTGGAGCGATCGATTATGGTAGATAAGGTCCATTTATTCGCTGGATGTTTACACTTCTCTAATTCTTTTAAAAACTTTTCGCCATAACTGCCTTTTAAAGGCCCTTGGAAGGGTAATAAATCAATTTTAGATAAACAAATAGCAACCGGGAGGTCTAGCGGATTAGGTTCCGTTAAATTGCGGGCTATTACAAAATCAGCATATGTTTTTCCAATAATCACATCAGTTTGAAATTGAGTATCATAATTGTTAGTCATTAAAAACTGATCTAGTTTATTATTTTTCCGGTTTGTAAAATCGATTTGGCTTTTATCAATATTTATTACATCTAAAAAGAAAACAATACCATTACTTCGTGCAATCATATCTTGAGTTTCTTTATATCTATCTTGCCTAATTTCGCCTGCATAGTCAAAACAAAGGGAAAGCCCTCGAGAACGAAGTGCATCAGGAAATCCAAGAGGCAGGTTTTTATTGTCTTTTAAAGAGAAAATAAGTGGGGGAGTTGTAGTAGCAAGATTAGGTTGAACTGAAGCTCCACCGCTAGTTTGTGCCGCTAAAGCTCGTTCTCTTATGTTGAATTCCTTGTTATCGATAACATCGATCTTATAAAGTGCCGCATTTTTTTTTATTGATATATAGCCTTTTCTATTCATCGAATAAATATTCAATAGCCAATGAGTTTTACCTGCACTCCCACAACTTATCATCGGGAAAGAAAGCTTTTTAAAATTTTGAAATCGTTTGGGTAATCTAAAAGTATTGCTTTTGCAAAATTCAGAGATGCATTGAAGTAGATTTTTATCCCCAGGATCTTCCATCAGAGTTCCTAATTCAAAACAACGCGGACACACCTCGGAGTTATTAACAGCATTCACCATCGACCAACTAATGAAAACTCCACCAAAAAAAAGTGACGCAATCAATAGCGATAAAAAGATCGTTTCATTTATATAGCTATTTCGTTTTTCGGTGATTGATTTTTCTTTTAATTTATCAAGATTAACTTGTAAATTTTTAACCTCGTCCTGCATTTTTTTATTCTCTATATCAATAATTTCATTATATTTTAAAGCTTCAAGATAATCTTTAGATTTATGAAAAAGAGGCGCCCTAGTTGTTTCTTTTATTATTTCTTTATCAAAATCTTTGTTTAAATTATCTACTAAATCTGCCTGATTTTTTATGCTGTTTTTTATATCTTGTGTTTCTACTTCCAATATTTTTTGAGAATTAAAGAATTCTCTTTCGGTTTCTTTTCCTGATTGACAAGAACAAATAAATATTGGTAATAACCAACAGAAGCCAACCCATTTAAATAAAAAAGTCCACTCAGGTTCCATCGCACGCCATCTTCTTCGAACAGAAAGTACATTCATTTGCGCAAATAATAAGAGTGTTGCTAAAACTACTAGCAGTGTAATAATTAAATAATATGTACTCTTACTTGTGTGGCTTAGAACAATTTCTTCTTTATAAATAAAATTAAATTCTTTTTCTAATTCTTTGATGGAATACAAAAGCTGATAATATCGTTTTTTCTTATCAAGTATATCATTTATGATGGTTTGGTTTTTCTGATCTAAATTACTAATTTGTTCGTCAAAAATCGTAGCAACAGCTTTGTCTTTAATTTTTTTTCTAATTTCATTTTCAATAATTTTTAAAGAGTTGAGGTTTTTTGAATCATGTATGGGAGTTTCCGATTTTTCTAAAACGGTTAGGAGTAAAAATTCCAAGGCATATTTTTCAGCTTCAAGTTCTGCTAGTTTTATTGTAAGCGAAGACAATTCTTCAATAGATTTAGTTTGATTATCATTTTGCGCAAAAACCCATGTATGAAATGTTGCAGCAACAATTAATACAATTAGTTTAAAAAAAATCATGTGTGGGGCACCTTACATTAATCCTACAAAACTTGCCTAAGGTTCAAAGCAGTCATTAACCTTTTAGGCAAAATAATTACAATTATAAATTTTTGAAAATCATGGTTTTATTTTTAACCTGTGATTTTGTGTTTCTATTTAATTTATTTAGAAACATTTTAAATCTATATTAAAATATCATACATCAAACAAATTTGATTTTGAAAAAAAAGATTTGGGTTTCTAATAATTTTCCGTTGCAAGGTTCGTCCTTTTGGTGAGTTTTTTAGAAGCCAAGAAAATGAATCACGGAATTGAAACTTGCGCATTTAGCAGCCAAATTTTTAATTCATTATCTCTAGAAATCTCAAGATACCAGATTCCATCACATGAAACTACTGGATTAGAAATGAATCCACTAGTTAATGCGGGGAAGGAAAACCTAGGATGGGAATTGCTTAATGATTTAATTTCTAGTTTTCTCAAACTTTTCGACCCATCAAAAAAACTTCCCCAATAGAAAAAGAGATCTCCAATATTCAAGGCACCAAGGTTTTGATTATTGGTATCATCATTACAAATTTGGTGAGAAGTACTTAGAAAAGAACAAGCATAAATTGATGTTTTATTCAAGGTAAAAAAACCTCTTTTACCTTTTAAACATATAGGTTTACCAGGTGCATTCCTTGCTCCATAAGTAGTAATATTTCCTTTTGGGTTTACTCCCACAACTTCACGAGTAGATTCGGGGGTACAAGAATCTAACCCTATCAGGATTTCAGGTGGATCTAACCTAATCAAAAAAGCCGGAAGCAGTAAATCAGGATTCCAAGTTTTAAAAAATGGATCAATCCACCATTGTTTTTGTGGGAGTCCTGGCAACAATTTAACTTGATCTGAAGTTTCTTTTTTAATTGACAAAAAATCAATTTCAAATAACCCCTTTTTGCATGCAACTATTGCTTTGGGTTCTTCTGTGTAAGGCGATTTTTCCCAACAAAAGAAATTTTCATCTGTAAAATCAACCAATTGAATAACTGGCAGTTCTTGAAATTGTGTTCCTTGGTGGGTAATAGTTCGCTGATGAAGTTCAAAACCTGTGTATAGAGTAGATGTTGTCACCCATGCCACAAGTGTATACTTGCCAAGTATGTCCCAAATTAATGGCTTTTGATTAGGTAGGATGCTTACTTCAGATGACGAGGATTCCCAATGGCATGACGGGTAAGGGTTAGCAATGCTCGATAAGTTTGAAATTACGCACAGAGAATTTTGAGCAATTAAACGCCATTGTTTTGAGCAATAAATTATAATATAAGAACCAATGCAGGAGGCTTTCCAATCTCGATATTTTGAGTTTTTTGATATAAGGTGCGAATTATTTTTTGATGGAATGGGGAATAGTCTCCCGTCCGAACTTAAGAAGAATAAAAAATTTCCTGTATTGTACAGGGTAAAACTTGGTTGACTGTTACCGTAAAAGCGTTTTAGATCAATAGTTTCATATAAATCTCCTTGCATACTACTGCGCAATGCTTCTACATGGGTTCCCAAAATTTGCATATATTCATCATGGCTTACTGACTTACCATAATAAATGTAACTAGGCTCAGGGCATTTTCTTGATTTTACAATAGTTTCATTTGTTTTTTTTATTTCTAAATTTATATTTTCTAATTTATTGCTGTAGGAATGAAAAAAGTCGTTTCCCTCAAAATAATCCTCGATGCATCGAAGCCAATTATTATTTAAAAAAATCTGCCCGCATCCTCTGCAAAATTTTGCAGTGGCAACATTCCATTCTTCGCAGGTTGGATTTGCTCGAGAATCAGAACAACGGATGCAGGTTAATTTACAATGGTTGCATTTTCCTCCGTTGGGCACCATGGCATTTTGAATTGTACCTTCACATTGTGGATTTGGGCAATTCATTTAAGAATCCTTTTGTACTGATCAAATCGGCTATTGATATGCATTTGGGGATTTTCCTTTGATATATCATTAAATTGTAATTTTAATCACCTAAAAATTTAATACAAATCCAAAGTTGAAACAATTAAAAGTGTTTTGTATCACTTGGTGAGAATGTCAGCTATTTTGTTTTTGCCAAACGGAACCCACCATTGGCGGGGTCTTTAAAGTCTTCTGCCCCCCAGAATCGGTGGTAAGACCGCAGATATTTGCTATCATCACTTTTAAAACTCCCTCCACGAAAAACCCGTTCTTTAACTAAATGTTCTGTTTCACACCATTCCCACACATTTCCATGCATGTCGTAAAGGCCAAAAGCATTCGCAGAATATTTCCCAATTGCCACTGGTCCACCGAGGTCCCCAAAATTAGCATCTTTTGTTGTAATTTTGTCTCCAAAAGAAAACGCCGTCGTTGTTCCTGCTCTACAGGCATATTCCCATTCCCTTTCTGAGGGCAACCTAAAACCATAACCAGTCTCTTTATTCAGCATCTTAATGAATTCTTGACAATCCAGCCATGAAACATTTGTTACAGGCAACTTGGCCCCTTTGGTATTACTAGGGTTATTTCCAATTATTGCTTGCCATTGTTCCTGCGTTACTTCATGCTTGCCCATGTAAAAGGGTTTGGTAATTGTTACCTCATGTTGAGTTTCAAATTCACGCCTAACCTCTGGGATAGGAGAACCCATCGTAAATTTTCCAGATGGAATCAATACCATCTCAAGGTTCACATTATTTGGCAAATTTACGGTATCTATATTAGGTAGTTGAGGAATATTAATGTTGGCTAATTGAACCTTTAATTGTAAAATTTTATCATTTAGGTTGCTGATTTCATTCATTTTGGCAGAATTATCTTCTCTCTGATTTTCAATTTTTTCTTCTAAGTTTTTTTTGTCTTTTTTAAGAGCGCCAATTTGTTCCCCCAGTTTTTTTGCATTTTCGGGGGTAAACATTTCCAGTTTAGTGACCAACGAGGCTTTTTCTTGCATGAGTTTAGCAAGGTCGGCCATTAAAACTTTTTTTTCTTCCATTAACTTGATCATTTTGATGGTATTGGCTTGAGTTTCATCTTCAGCATTCTGAGTAGATTTTACTGCTTTAGCCAACATCATTTCAGTATTTTCTTGTTTAGTTTTAGCTTCAGCAATCAATATGTCCTTGCGTTCTAAATCCTGATTAAGGCTGAAAATTTCATTGTTTTTGGATTTAATATCAATTTGCAGGTTAGAAATTTGGCGTTTATCATCTTGGCTGCCAACACCGGAGGCGTTATCCGGAGGAGGAGGTTCCCCAACATTACCGCCATTTGGATAAGGATTTTGTGGAGGGTGAGAAAAAATCACAATAGCAATCACAATTGCAAGGGTTAAAAAACCAGCAATAGATAACAAAATAAAAAATAAATTAGATTTACTAGTTTTCATTTTTGATAACGCAGACAGGTTGCATATTATACTGGGGATTAAAATACAACAATTAGGATATCACAAAACGGCAAGATTCCTAGAAATATCTTCGATAATTGTGCACAAAAGTGATTCCTCCATACTCAGAGACGGAAAAAATACTGATAATGTTTGGCTGTCCACGACTGCAATTGATACCCGATGGGTAATACAACTTAGTACGGAAACTATTTAGATTTAGCAAACGCACCGGAACAAATGTAGGATTTACTGACTGGCCCAATGTTGGTTCTGATTAGCAAGGTGATTTTTTACGCCAATAATTAAAATGCCTCTTTTATGATTTCGCCCTTTAGGCAATAAGACCGAATGAATTGGCCACTCTTATGACAATCCTTGATGATATCTCGCCACAAAGTTCTTCTATTCTTGGATTTAGATCAATTGGCATTACTTATTCTCCCTAGAGTTATTTAAAACATAAGGCTAACATGCTATGCAAGAAAAGTTTATTACAGAATATATACAATTCATTGATGATTTCATATTAAACTGACCCCGATTAAAAGTTGCCCACTATGCTTTTTAAGGGGCATTTTTTTGAGAGTCAGAAAGGGTTTTAACACCATAAATATTTAAGGTTCCAATATGACTAGCCAAAATACGATCTTGTGAATCTGTAATACTTTTAAGTTTTGGTAGTACTAAGCCACCTTTTTGTTAAACAACTAAAGAAAGAATCGCATCCGAAAAAGTAGTCAAATCATCTAAGAAAAGAGTCTCATCTTGTACTATTTGTGTTTTCCTACCATGAATCTGTCCATGTTTTGTAATTAATTTTGCGGCTTTAGGGGTTTTTAAGAAGCGTATATCCTTTAAAAACATTTATCTTAGGGTTTGCCACAAACCTCCTGGCAAATTCTAAAGTAATCTCTTTTTCTTGAATTTTGACTTCATTCTTTTCTCGGGTTTCAGCTTTTAATTCTAAATCCGTATTTTTTCTTTATTTTTATTCTTGATAGAACCACAACCAGCTAAAGACCAAATATAAGGAACGAAAATAAACGAATTATGGTGCGATATAATAATTACCTTTTATTTAGTGGTTAAATTTTAAAAGCTCTATCCTGAATGAAAGATCAACAAAGGTGTTTTATTCTTAGAATTCTTCCAATCGATATATCATGTTTCCTTTGTGTTTTAAATAACTCCAAGAGGAACACATCTTGCAAGAAAGATTTTTAACTAAAGCCTACTATCCAAGCTAATTTTAATGCCATTTATTATTTTTGATTGATATTCAATTGATTACAATAGATCGGAAATTATACCACTTATTTAGAAAAATTATTTTCCAAGTACTGTAACTCAATGCATTAACCCAATAAAGATTGTGAAAATTACTTTCGTGAAAAGTTTAAATATCCAAAAATGCTTTCAAAAATCGATCCTGTTAATATTGTAAAAGTACCAACAATATGAAAATAAGGACCAAAACTAACACCTTGTTTGAGTAAGGGTGGAGCAGATTCAGAAGGAGATCCTAGTAACCATAATAAATCAAATACAGAAGATAATAAGCACACTATGATCAAGAAGCTCGCAAAACTCCATCGCCAATGAGCAAGAAGCTTAATAAAAAATGAAGTAACAATAGCAATGATAGCAATGATTGAAACAATCAGAGTAAGCAATCCTGTGCCAGTTGAAATACCCCAAATATTTATAGAAAGTTTACTATCAATATTATTCGATGATGCTTTCATTAATTTAGCAGAAAGGGAATCTTTAATATTAGCATCATACCATTCAATATTTTCTTTTATAATTTCAGCAGAATGCTTTATTGTCTCATATTCAGATTTACCAGAAACTGTTAAGTTAATTGGTGAAAAACTTAATCCCCACCAAGGCATAAGTGCCGAAGTTATCCAAATTACCGATCCCACTAAAATAAATACACACCATTTTGAAATTAAACTTTTAGGCTTTGTATCCATGGCAGGGAATGTTGGTAAAGTAGGAGCAAAATTACTAGGAGTTGGAAAAACCAAACCTTTAATTTTATTGGATGGTGTCCACTCGGGCATCCCATCTTTCCAGACTAACGCGTTAGTTAATTTTCCGCCTAGTGCCAATTCTTTAAGCTGAGAGTCTGAAACTGGCCCAAGTTTTTGGCCACTAATAGCATAATACCAAGCACTTGAGCCTTCAGACATAGTATTCTCCTGAAAAAATTAACCAAAATATAAAAATAATAATTGGATTTTTACTTAAGCAAAAACATTTTGTGTTCAAATTCTTCTCGAGATATAATTCCCATATCTCGTTGCTTTTCCATCCTTCGAATTTCCGAAAAATTATCAAGTTTCTTGCGGAATTTTAAAATCTTCTCATTGTATTCTGTGTCTGAAATTACACCCATTTTTTTTGCTTTATCTAGTTTTTCTTTTTCAACAAGAAACTCTTTTTCGTATAAAGCTTTTTCTTGCATAATTGCGTTATCGCCTAGTTCTTTTTCAATACGAGCTAGTTCTTCTTCTAAGTGTTTTTTCTTAACAAGCTTAGGCTCAATTTGAATAAGTGTTTCGTTGACCCCAAAATCTGGCATAGAAGCGGTTGCTGATTCTGGAGCTACCAAGATGAAATCTACATATTTTCTGCCAATACTAATGTAAGATGCATCCAGGTCGGCCTGAACCGTGGTTAATTCGGCTTGAATACCGATAAGTTTGGAATTTTCCTTGGCAGAATTAATAGTAGTACCAATCGCAGTTGATGCTGCGTCTTTTAACTTGCTAAAAAAAGTCATATCTAAATCTCCTTTTAAAAAAATAATAACACTTACAGACCAGCACATTTTCCAGCTATTTTTATAAGTCTTTCTTTTTGTGAGTTTGAAAAACCTTTTTCTTTAAGTGCTTCTAGTTTGTTACTGATTGCTTGCATATCTTTAGCCATACCTTCAATTTCTTTCAAAGCACTCATGTCATTTGCTTTTAGTTTTGTTTGTAGCGAAGCAGATTTATTGCACAATTTCTCATAATCATCTAGCATCCCATCTATTCCACTACTTCCGCAGCTTGCTATTCCCAAAATCAAAAAACACAATGAAAAAATTACTGTTTTATTGGTAGAAACACTCATTAACAAAACTCCTTACAAAAAATATTACTATATTTTAATACTAATACAATATAAATTTTACCTTCAAAATAAAATTATAAATTTAATAGGATCTTTTGTTTTTTAATTTGTTTTCGTAAATCATTTTTTTGATTTACTCAAATCTTTAGCTTTATTTAGTTTTCAAGGGATAATGTTTTTTCTAACTCTTTATCATTGTTAAGCTTATTTCTTATTTGACTAAAACTAAAGATGTTAAATTAGAAGGCTTAACCCTGTTATAAAAGCTGCTCATTATGCCTCCAGTAGTAAATTTTGAATCAAATTCTTTTGTATTTTCAATTGAGAATTTTACTAGGTCGCCAGTAGTTAAGGTTTTCACTGTGTCTAAAACATTCTTATTCATACCCGTTGTCGGAATAGTGGTGTGGACTAACTGTTGAGTTAACAGTCTTGTACCTGAATTAGTCTTTACATAAACATATAGCTCTATCGAAGATGAATTGACTAGCACTGTCCCGACCCAATCTTTAAATCCATTGCTTGAAAAATCTTCGTTTGTGTTATTTAATAGTTCTTTGAATTCTTTTTCTAAAGCCAAGGCCGTTTCTTTTTTTACAACGGCATTGATTGTTTTGTTTTTAGAATTTTCAGTGTATTTTGTTTTTAATTCTATGCATTTAATGCACAAATCTTTTTGTTTCTTAGGCATTAATTCTATGGGGACATCTCGGTTTTTTGAAGATTGAAATCCATCGACAGAGCTCGGCAAAAAAAACAAGAACAAGAAAATTATCAATATAATTATCTGCTTTTTCATCTTTTATATCCTTTTAAAATTTTGTAATTCAAAATAATTTTTATTTGATCCTTGCGGTGGTTTGAAGAATTAAAGTCATCTCTTTTTTTTCTTCATCATCTGGAACAGACTCACTCAGTTCTCTATAGCGGTTGGTCAAAATAGTACTTATTGATCTTGCATTACTCCCCAATCTGCTGAAAGCACTTAAAATACTATACATTTCTTTTCGTTCATCTGAGTCTGGTACTGAATTGCTTAGTACGATATAACGTTTTGCTAACGCAGGTAAAACTGAAGAAGATAAGGGGCCAAAACTTGAAATAGTTGATAGCAACTCACCCATTTCTTTTCGTTCGTCAGAATCTGGTACACTTAAACTTAATTCGATGTATCTTTTTGCAAGTGTTTTTGCTTCGGAATTGGGTAAATTACTAAGGTCGTCATCCCCGTTATTGCTAACCTTCGAAAGTTTTGCATTTTCGGATTTCTTTATTAATGGTTTCTTTTTGTCTTCTGGTTTACTAGATCCAGATTTGATTGGAGAGTTAATTTCAGAAAAGGGGTTTCCTTGGGTGAATTCTCTACTATCTTTTTTTCTATCTGAAACTTCCTTTTTTTCTTTAGATCCGCATGCGCCGACCATTAATATCAAGCTTATAGCTATAAATATTGTAAATTTTTTTGTCATTTGTATATCTTTCTTGATTTATAAATTTTCTTCTTATTTATGTAATGCGATTTATGAAGTACTAAAGGGTCAAAATTTTATAGGTATTCCTCGTTTTTTTAAAGTGCAGGTTTGTTGGTGGCTTAATTGTTAAAAATAATTGAATTTTATATTCGTCGTCAACTTTCCTTAAAATAAAGTTTATTTGGGGTGTGGTGTGAATTTAGACTGTTCCATACTTTTAAAATGTTAATGTTTAAGAAATTAGAATTTTATTGATCAAGATAAGCATGGTTTTAATCTTTTCTTGACTTTTCCTTATCGGTTTTGATTTCTTCAGCTTTTTCATTATCAGCCAAAGCTTCTTTCTTTTTGCCTAGTGCTTCGTAAGCTAGGGCCCTTTTTTCGTAGTGCCAGGCTACTTTTGGTGCTAATTTTACTGCTTCCGTTAAATCAGCAATTGCTCTTTCATATTTCATTGATTTGAAATAAAGGATACCCCTCTGTTGGTAGTTTAACGCTGTTGAATCGTACGAAAGTGCACGGGTAGAATTAATTATAGCTTCTGCATATTTTTCATTCATTTCAAGATCGTAAGCTTTTGCATAATAGACTGTTGAAAGAAGTTTTTCTGATATTATTTTTGTGGATGGTTCAAATTCTATTGCATTTGTAAGATCAGTGATTGCTTTATCAAATCGTTTGAGGTGCATGAGCGGGAGTGCGCGATTTCGAAGTTGTTCAGTATTTCTAGGAGAAAGCTCGATCGCTCTGTTAAAATCTGGAAGAGAATCTTGGTATTTGCCCAAGTTGAATAATGCAGCGCCCCTTCGATGAAAGGCCTCGAGGCATTTTGGGTCGAGTTCAATTGCCTGAGAAAAGTTTGAAATAGCTTCTTGGAAATTTTTATTGCTAAAATTTTGCCTGCCTAGTGATAGTGCTTCTTCCAAAGAGGGCAATTTTATAGGGGTAACAATTTCAGCTTTTGTTGGTGGGCCACTCTTGTAAGTCCACATTTTAACAGTTAACAGCCCAATAATGATTGCAAAAACTATAATGATAAAATTGACAAAATTTGAAGGTCTTATTTTGCTATTAGTTAATTTTAAAGCTTCTGCAAATTTCCCTGCAGAATCAAAGCGTTTGTTTGCTTCTTTTGCGAGACATTTAATCAACACTTTTCTCAAATTTGTCCCCAAAATGAGGGGATCTTGAACTAAATCGATTCTACCTTCAAAAATATTGTTCCTTAGGGTATTTAGGCCACCTTTGGGGTAAGGAAGTACGCCATTAAGTAATTCATAAAAAAGCACGCCTACGCTGTAAACATCACTCCGGGCATCTAAAGGTTTTCCTGCAAGGTGTTCGGGCGACATGTAGGGCAATGTCCCGATACTTGGAGCAAAAGCGCCTTTTTTGTTGGCGGAAAGCGCGATACCGAAATCAGCAATCATTGCATTGCCATTTGCGTTTAACAAAATATTTGCAGGTTTGATGTCGCGATGAATGATATCTTGAGCATGGGCATAATCTAAGGCATCAGAAATTTGGCAAATCCAAGAGATTGTTTCCTCTAGGGTTGGTTTTCTTGCAACTAGAACATCTTTTAAGCTGCCCCCAGAAACATATTCGCTGATGATATAGATTAAGTTATTTTCCTTGACGATATCGTGAACGGGAACAATGCCTGGGTGCTTAAGTCTTGCAACCCGCCGAGCCTCAGCAACAAATGCTTCAAGACCGCCAACCTGCCCTGGTTTTGGAAGTTTAATTGCAACATTACGATGTAACTCGATATCAAATCCAAGCCAAACTTCTGCAAACCCACCTTCTGCTATTTTGCTTTTTAATTGGTAGCGGTTAGATACAAGTTGATTGATAAAACCCGATGAGAAGATCTCATCATTTAAAACCATCGATTCCGGGTCCGAAGAAGAATTCATCCATTCAGTTTTTTTCAAATTATCGATGCGTTTTTTTAATTCAATTAATAAATGGGTGTTTAGGCCACACAAATCTTCTGCAGAAAGATCGTTACCATTTTGGAAGTTTTCATCCCATTTAAGCAACGCTTCAGATAGGAATCGCTCATCAGGGTTCACCTAAAAAGTCTCCGCAAGTTTTAACCTAGCAGCATGCCATCGTCTTTTTACTGTGCTTAGTGAAATTCCTAGAAATTCTGCAGTTTCTTCCTGATTAAATCCTTCGTAAAAAAGCATATTTATGACTTCTTGCTCTTCTGCTGGCAAGGTGTCGATATTTTCATGAAATTTTTCCAGAGATTTGTTTTTAATTGGATTATTAGTTGCATTGGAAAGAACTGCGTCCGGACCGATTTGGTGGTCGGAATGATGGTTAGATCCCATACCAAGTTTTCCGTAATAATGTTTGGTGAGGTCAAGAAGTTCTCTGCGAATTTGCAGGGCTGCCAGGTTAAAAAAATGCCTGACATTATCTACTTGGACTTCCAATAGCGACCGATGCAAACGAACTAAAGCATTTTGGAAGACATCATCTGTTTGCTCCCAGCGTTGCAAGCTTTTAAAGTTATGGAACATTTTTCTAGTAAGTTTCAATAATCTACTACAGCTATGATTGATTAATTCATTACGGTCAAATTCTGTACCTGATTTAGCTTTATCAAGTAATCTTTGGATCTGGGTATCCGTGGGCGACATAGATGCTCCAATTTTAATAGTAGTGCACCTATTTTACCCTTAACTAGCAATACGATAAAGAAGAATCAAAGAGATCAGCGTAAAAATGAATATTTATTTAATACATTTAAAATAACTAGATAACTATGTTTTATTAACAAATTGTGACGCCTTTAAGGTATAGAGATATTGAAAACGATGTCTATCGCTTCAACTAATAAAGTTTTATATTGACAATCCAGAAATGAAGAAATAAATTTATATTGATTGTATTCAGTTAAGTTTAAAGTGTTAAAAATGCAAAATGTGAACTATCACTTAGTTTTTAATACAGGAGTTGCCCATGCCTGTTCAGATGTCTTGCCCTAAATGTAGTAAAAGTTTTTCCGTTCCCGATGAAAAAGCGCAAAAAAAACTAAAATGTCCAACATGTAAGATGGCACTTGAAGTAGGGCCTCCCTCTCCTGTGTTTCCACCGATTGAGCCAGCTTTTCCAGCTTTTCCCTCGCTGAATTCGTCTGCTCCTCAATTTCCGCAAATTGAACCACCAATAGCCGATCCAAAATCCAAAGTAAAATCGAAACAACTATTAAAAAATGAACCACCGTTGCCTAAGTCAAGCACTAAAAAAATATTAATTATATGCGGAATAATATTTGTTTTTATTTCTGCTGGGGTTGGTGCTGGTGCCTATTTTTATTTAAATCGTGGCGTAACCAAGGATGATAGTAAAACTGTAGCTAAGAATTCTTCTGGAGAGAAAAAAAAATCTGCAAATATGGCTTCGTTAGTCTTCAAATCTAGAACACCTGAGCAAGTTTACAAAGAACTTTTGTCCTCAACTGCTTGGATTATCACTAATGATGGAAGCGGAAGCGGTGTTTTGGTTCATCCTGAAGAAAAACTTGTGCTCACCAATTATCATGTAATTGATAATGATAGGTCGCCGTTAGTTTATTTTCCTGAATTGCGTGGCGATTCTATAGTATCAGAACCTTCAGCTTATCTTGGTAACAAAGCTAGTGCAATTAAATCGAGAGTTGTAATGCGTGATCCTGGTCGGGATTTAGCTTTGTTGCGGCTTGAAAATTTGCCATTAAAAGTGCAGCCTGTTGCTTTGGCGAAAAAAAGCGCAGATGTAGGGGCTAAGCTTTTTTCTATCGGAGCTTCTGGGGCGAATTTTAATTATGGAAATGCTAAAGGTGCCTTATGGAGGCTTTCGACAGGGGATGTTCGCCAAGTTTATGCACATGAGTTTAGATTTTTTAATGGGCAAACTGTTAATTCTAAAGTTGTCGAAACACAAACTCCAGTGAACTCAGGTGATAGTGGCGGTCCATTAGTAAATGATAGGGTTGAACTGGTTGGTGTTGTTTCAGCATTTTCTGCTAAAGCTCGTCAAGTGAGTTTGAATATCGATATTTCAGAAGTGCGTGATATTTTGGGCCGTTATTTTAGGCTTAAGGGCCAGGAATGGGTTGATGTTAGGCCCTCAATGCCTGGTTTAATGGATTCCATGGAAGAGGCTAAGCCACCAAGTTTCTGGCTGGAAGTTATGCAGGATGGTGATGATTCTCAGATTGAAGCTGCTAAAGGCATGTTAGTTCGTTTTGGTACAAAAGCTCTTCCCGAGTTACGTGAGGCCATAAAGGACACGAAAAAGGCGACTCGAATCGCTGGTTTAGATTGCGTTACCCTTATTGGCAAAAACGCTTCGGAAATGGTCCCTGATTTGCAGGAGTTAATAGCGGATACCAATTGCGATGTTGATGTTAAGATTGCAGCCATTCGGGCAATTGGTTTGCTTGGGCCAAGCGCCCGGGCATCAGTCCCAACTTTAATTCAATCTTTAACTGATTCAAATAATCATGTTCGAGAAATTTCTGTTGCTACTTTAAGTCGATTTTTGCCATTCAATGAAAAAGATTTACCTACATTTACCGGTTTGCTTTCTCATAAGGAAGCTACAATCAGAGAATTTGCTATTAGAAGTATTGCTGATATGAAGGCTTCTGCAGAAGAAATTTATAAGCTTATCCAACCCATGTACCAAGATAAGGCCCCTGAAGTTCGTGCCGTGGCTGTAAGATCAAGCGTTGGTATTGCTAAAAATTATAAAGAAAAAGTTATTAATGATATTTTTAAGCTTTCAAATGATGAGAATGATGAGGTTCGAAATTCTGTAGAAGAAGTAATGGCGAAATTAGCTCCTTATTCAGCCAAAGAGCTTGAACCTTTCCTTCAATACCTTGGTCCCCAGTCCGAACCTCGATTACGTAATCAGACAATAAAACTAATTGCAAGATCTGATGTAGATATGACACCTTATGTTGATGGATTTGCATACGCTCTAAACGAAAGAGATCGTGATCTACGCATAATTATACTTGATGGCTTTTCAAAAATTACTTCAACTCAGCCTTTAAAGGTGGCTATTGCTGTTATCCCTCTCGTTGCTGACGAAGATAAACCTGTTCAAGAAGCAGCAAAAAAAATTATGGGTCAAATTAATATTGTATCATCCACTGATATCCAGATGCTTTCTGGTTTTCTTAAGTCAAATAATAAAATGCAAGTAAGGCTTCAGGCTCTTAATCTTTTAATGAATGCTAAGAATCTTGTTTGGGACCCGATTATTAAAGATTTGGCGGGTTGCCTTTCAGATCCAGAGATTGAACTTAAAAAGACTGCTTTAAAAGCTGTTTTCCTTGTTGGAAATAGTGGCAAAGATCTGGCCCCAGAAGTTATTACGCTTACAAAAGATAAAGATGCTGCCATCAAGTTAGAAGCTTTCAAAGCGTTATCTGTGGTTGGTCGCGACCCCAAAGCTTTAAATGTTCTTTTTGAGGGTTTAAGTGATTTAGATCCAATGGTTAATGAGGCATGTAGTACTGTTTTAAAAGAAATAAAACCTCCAATTGGCCCTAAAGATTTGGATTTGGTAAAACTTCCCCTTACTAAAGAACATAAATTCGGGAAAATGTTTGCGCTAAAAACTTTGCTCGGGTTAGGTAAGGAGATTGTTCCACTTACCCCAGAAATTGGTAAATCTCTTAAGGAAGTAGACAAGGATATAAAGCTTCTTGCGCTTGAAGCTTTGGTGTACTGTGGCCCTAATTGCAAAGATTTTCTTGGGGATATTGTTGATATGGCGAAAGTCGATAATGGCCCGACTCCAGATCAATTGAGTCTCAGGAAACAGGCTTTTATTACTCTAAACAAATTAGGGCCTGATTCTGCTTCGGTTGTTAGTGCTCTTGGCGAAATGGTTGAAAGTAAAGATATGGAAGTTTCTGAAAGTGCCCTAAAAGTTCTTGGTTCTATTGGTAAAGAATCATTGCCAGCTCTGAACAAGATGATGTTAGCTTTTAATAATCGGATTTTACTTCCTGTCGCCGCTGAGCAAATATCAAAAATTGGGATTGAAGCTGTTAAGCCATTAATAAAAGGATTGGACAGCATTAGTCCGGAAATTCGGATTGGCTGTGTTGTGGCCTTGGGCAGAATGGGTCCAGTTGCCAAGGAAGCTGCTCCTGGCTTAGCTAAGCTGGCGTTTCAAGATAAAGTTCCATTGATTCGGACGGAAGCTAAATCTGCACAAATAAGGGTGCAATCAGGAATAAAGTAGTGGTGTTATTCAATTTTGCTTTATGAAGTTCTTACCTGCGGTTATTGAAGTTTATTTTTAACGATTAAGGAAATCATAAAGATTTACTTCTTCGCGAGCGGTAGGTAAAAACCCTTCTTGCATGACATGTTAACCTTGGAGTTTTCAATAACTCTAGGGGGGATAAGTAATGTCCATTGATCGAACACCCAGATCAGAACAACGTGAGCGTTCTAAAGCACAGGTGCCAAAAAGCGAATTAGATCGGCTAGGTTTAAATCACTTGATTGGCAAAAGCGTTTGGAGTTGATCTGCAGGAATAGTGGGCAATTTGGTCAGCGTATCTTGTAGATAAATCCAAGGATTGATTCCGAACTATTGGCAGGTGGCGGTGAAGCTCGACAGAATGGCTAACGACTTTCCACCTTGATCAGAACCAAAGAACAACGAGTTTTTTTTTTGCCAATGGCAAACGGCTTGACCGCTCGCTTAGCAGTGTTGTTATCGATAGCTAGATTGCGATCACAAGTGTAAGTGTTTAATACTTCCCACTGATTTAAAGTGTAGATGATAGCTTCGCCATTAGACTCTTGGGCAATACTTCCGCCCGTTGTTTTCCAACCAAGAATTCAATTCTTGTAAACAAGGCACCGCTTTGCTTTGTCTTAATTCTGTGCGTGCAGATGCGTCCAGAAGTTTTCCTTCATGTTCAATTGCATAAAGCGAACGGATCCGTGCAACCGCTTCGTGGGCGGCCCAACGCAAGTTTTTTCCGCTTCGATAAACTTGCGCATCGCATGAACCCAACACCCAACCTCGACAACTGCGACTTTTTCAAACAAGCGGTTGTAACCGGGGTAAGCATCACATTGTAGATAACCTCGAAAGTCTTTCAAAATTCCTGCGGGCGCCATCCCGACATCGATCGGGGGTTGAGTCATGCACCGTCCCACCTGGCGATACATAAACCCAAAGTCGCCCAGTTCCGCAATGCTCCTTAGAATCATATTGCACCGGTATCGGAGTGTCATGGGTGTGAACCACATTCTCTGCGAGCACACGATTTTTTAGAAGTTTGTAAAGTGGCAGCAACACCACTGCTACATCCCGTAACCAGCCGCCAATTGTCGATCGCGACATATCCTCACCTTGCCGAGAGTGCCTTTTTTCTTGGCGGTACAATGGCATGTGATCCACCATCTTCGAGACGATCACATCTGCAACCAAACCTGGTGC
>B570J29032_109959206_pt1 | contig 19975 bp, 14 predicted proteins | sample LakMenEpi16Nov12_FD_29032 | JGI IMG/M metagenome (IMG submission 29032) | reverse complement strand
AATGTTAAGCCTACATAAATGTAATTTCTTTCTAAACTTTGAATAGCATAAATGTAATACATAACACTTTACAAAAAAACCTCCATTAACGATGGAGGTTTAAACAGTAGCGGAAACGGGAGTTGAACCCGTGACCTCAGGGTTATGAATCCTGTGCTCTAACCAACTGAGCTATCCCGCCTTAAAAATTGGGTGGCAAAGTTACATATTTGTTAAATAATATCCAAGTATTAAAAAAAATACTTGCTTTTAGTTTGCACTCTTAAAAATTGTTTCTATATTTCTGAAAATTTTTCCGTTATGTCGAAAAAAAACAAGGTTTCATCAGGTAAAAAGCCTAAAATTAAGCCGGCCAAAGGCGGTAAAGATAAAAAGGCAAAAAATAAACCTGTAAAAAAATCAAAAGATAAACAGGCAGCCAAGCCTAAAGCAAAACAAGCGAAAAAACCAGCGCCTAAAAAGCCTTTGTCTAAAAAACCAGCGCCTAAAAAGCCTATTAAAGTTGCAAAATCAAATAAAATTGCCTCCAAAAACATAAAAGTAAAAGATACTAAAAAAGCATCTACAGTTAAAAAAACGACATCTAAAAAAATTGCAAAACCTTCTAAATCAGTCTCTAAGAACAAATTGATTAAAAAAGCTATTAAAGTAGCAGTCGCTAAAAATAAAGTTGCTAAACCAATTGCAAAAAAAACAGTTACCAAAATTTCAGAACCTACTAAGCCATTTAAACCTGTTGCTAAAGCAACACCTGTTAAGGTTGCCAAGGCGGTTGAAACAAAAAAATCAAATACAATTTCTACTCAATCTGAACCAAAACCGATTCTAAAAAAACCGGTAGAAACACAGGAAGTTGAAAAAACAACAAACCCAAAAAATTCAGAGAATAAAGAAGTTTTGGCTATTACCAACAACATTCCAAAACAAGTAAAAGAAGAGATTTCAACAAGCAAAATAAACTCAATTTCAAGTAGCATTACTAACCCAATAAAAACGAACGATGCCTATGCCGTTAAATTCGAAAAAGAACCAAACGGGAAGTATGAATTAGAATTTGTGGTTAAGTCTTCCGCTGATTTATTGTTTGAATTTTTGTATACATCCAGCGGCTTATCTGAGTGGTTTTGCGATGATGTAAACATCCGAAACGGTATTTACACCTTTGTTTGGGATGGTCAACTACAACAAGCTAGATTACTAAAAACTATTGAAAACCAACTTGTTAGGTTTCAATGGGTAGATAAAGTTGATGGTAGCTATTTCGAGTTTCGCATACAAAAAGACGAACTCACCAATGACATATCATTAATTATTACCGATTTTGCCGAAAATACTCAAGATGCCAACTCCTCTAAGCTTTTATGGCAGAGTCAGGTAGACAAACTTTTACATGTTATTGGGTCAATTTTTTAGTCTATTATTTTAGGTTAAATTTCAAATAAAAACTGTTCATAATCATGTGAACAGTTTTTTTTTGTTTTACATTTTTTTATTCCAAAAAAAATATTTTCTTTTGCAGAAAAATTAGAATTTACTATGTATTGGACATTGGAATTGGCAAGTTGGTTAGAAGATGCACCTTGGCCGGCTACTAAAGATGAGTTAATTGATTTTTCGATGAGGAGCGGAGCCCCAATGGAAGTAATTGAAAATTTACAAGAAATGGAAGACGAAGGCGAAAGCTACGAAAACATTGAGGAAATTTGGCCGGATTACCCTACCAAAGATGATTTTTTCTTTAATGAAGATGAGTTTTAACGATTCTCCGTTAGCTCGTTTTTTTATCATCCTTTATCATAATAATTCCCTATCTTTAAAGGCTTTATGATTAGTTACATTTCAGGTACTTTAGCATCCCTCAACCCTGCTTTTGCTATTATTGAAGCCAATGGAATTGGTTATGGCTTGTTTATTTCACTCCAAACATATACACTAATTCAAAATCATCAATCAACAAAACTGTTTACCGAAAGTGTATATATTCGTGATGACAACCCAAAACACTATGGTTTCGCAACCGAAGAAGAACGTGATTTATTCAGAAAATTAATATCAGTTAGCGGTGTTGGCGGAGCAAGTGCAATTTTGATGTTATCTAGCTTAAGTGCTGCTGAAATTGCCGGTGCAATTAACACTGCCAATGTTAGTATGCTCAAAAGTATTAAAGGGATTGGCGATAAAACAGCACAACGAATTGTGGTTGACTTGAAGGGTAAGCTTGGGAAGCACGAAGGCGGAATTTCACAAATTTTAATCACTTCGTACAATAAAAATAAAGAGGAGGCGTTAATGGCATTAACCACTTTAGGATTCCCTAAAATTGCAGCTGAAAAGGCAATTGAAAAGGCAATCAAACAACAAGGTGTTAGTACAGAAAATGTAGAATTATTAATTAAACAAGCGTTAAAAAATTTTAGTTAAACATCCTTGCGAACCAGCTCGATCATACAATTTACATTAGTAACAGCTACAGCTGCAATTTTGTTTAATGTTATAACCGGCAATTATTCTGAGTCCGCAGAAAATGTTCAATTTACAAATTTACCGCAAGCAAACACGTTGGTGGTAGATACACCGGAGGTTGAACCAGTTGATTTAAACTACGATTTTAAAGATAATAACGGTGCTCCCCCACAGTACGATCCAAAAAGTAAATTGTACTTGGAGAACCCAAGTAACATTAAAACGGAAACTAACTACAATCCCAAAACCGGGCAATACGATATTTCGCAAAAAATGGGCGACCTCGAGTATCGTCCTGAAACGTACATGAACTTAAAGGAGTATCAGAATTACATGTATCGTAAACAAATGCGTGATTATTGGCGTTCAAGAGTAGCAGCCGATGAACTTAACAATAAACCTCGCAAAAGCGTCATTCCTACCTTACAAGTTAACAGTGAATTATTTGATCGAATTTTTGGAGGAAATACCGTAGATATTAAGCCTACAGGAACCGCAGAATTAATTTTTGGATTAAATAGAAATAAAAACCTCAATCCGGCTATTCCACAGAGACAACAAAAGATCACCAATTTTGATTTTAACATGCGCATCCAATTAAACCTAATTGGTAAAATTGGTGACAAGTTAAAAGTAACAACAAATTATAACACCGAAGCCAGTTTTGATTGGGAAAACCAGGTGAAATTGGATTATACAGGTTACGAAGATGAAATCTTAAAGAAAATAGAAGCAGGTAATGTTACCCTACCTTTAAACAGTACACTCATCAGTGGAAGTCAAACTTTGTTTGGATTTAAAACTGAAATGCAATTCGGAAGGTTAAGAGCCACCACTATTTTCTCGCAACAACGAGGAAAAAAACAAGAAATTAATTTACAAGGTGGGGCACAAACGCAACAATTTACAATTAACGGTGATAGTTACGAGCAAAACAAACATTACTTTTTAAGTCATTATTTTAAAAACAATTACGACAAGTGGATGGCAACCTTGCCGGTAGTCAATACGCCAATTGTAATAACAAAGGTTGAGGTGTATGTTTTAAACATTAATGGTAATGCAGAACAAACCAGAAACGTAGTTGCTTTTCAGGATTTAGGCGAAGACATTAAACAAGTACAGGCACAAACCAGCAGTAGTTTGATAACTCCAGCCAACTTGGGCATTCAAGATGTTGATTTAGTAGACTCCATTCCTTTTAATGATGCGAATAACCTATACAGTATCATGACCAATACCGTTAATGGTTTGTTGTCGGCAAGAACTTTATCCGCTGTTACAGGTTTGGCATCTACCAGTTATGGTTCAAATCCTAATAATGCAGGTGGAATTTATATGGATGCTTCGCGTGATTATAACGTAATTCAAAATGCCAGACGCTTAAATCCAACGGAATATTTTTTCAATCCGCGTTTAGGTTACATCTCTTTAAATCAGCAGTTAAATAATGAACAAGCCTTAGCAGTTTCCTATCAATTCACATACGGTGGTAAAACTTATCAAGTGGGTGAATTTAGTGATCAGGTGCCCGATAACTCCAAAATTTTAGTGGCTAAATTACTCAAAACCGTTAGTGTGAGCGTGCGCCATAAAATGTGGCAATTAATGATGAAGAACGTTTATGCTTTAGGTGCCTACAATTTAAATGCACAAGATTTTAAATTAGATGTTTTTTATAACAATATCGAAACCGGTGTGGATGTGCCTTACCTTCCTGCGGGTGCAGTTAATGGTCAGCAATTAATCAGAGTTCTTAATTGCGATAAACTTAGCGTGAATGGTGACCGCGCACCTGATGGTGTGTTTGACTTCATTAAAGATTTTACCATCCAACCTAATAATGGGCGTGTTTATTTCCCAACTGTAGAACCTTTCGGTAGAAGTTTAGCATCAAAATTTTCAGCATCCGATTTCCCTGAAGCCAATAAATATATTTTTACTGAGTTGTATGATTCAACAAGAACAGCCGCTACATTTATACAAAATAAAAATAGATACAAAATTAAAGGTTCTTATCGCTCTGCATCAGGTTCTGAAATTGCATTAAATGCGTTAAACATTCCTCAAGGAGCAGTAGTAGTTAGCGCAAACGGTGTACCTTTAGTTGAAAATGCCGATTATACAGTAGATTACACTTTAGGACGTGTTAAAATCATCAACGAAAGCATCCTCAATTCAGGTGCACAAGTTAAAGTAAGTTTAGAAAGCAACTCTCTTTTTAACGTTCAACAAAAAAGTTTATGGGGAACCCGGCTCGACTTTAAAGCCAATCGTGATTTAACTATTGGTGGTACCTTTTTAAGATTTAACGAGCGACCAATTACCCAAAAAGTCAACATTGGTGATGAGCCTGTTAGCAACATTGTGGCAGGGATTGATTTTAATTATAAAACAGAAGTACCATTAATTACTAAAATCTTAGATAAGCTACCGCTTTACAGCACCAAAGAAATGAGTAGTATTACCATGCGAGGTGAGTACGCCCGTTTGTTTCCGGGCAATGCAAGAGCAATTAGGCAAAATGGCGGAAATTCATACATTGATGATTTCGAAGGCTCTGTATCGTTGATTGATATTCGTAATCCAAATGGCTGGTTCCTTTCAAGTATCCCGCAAGGACAACCATCTTTATTTCCTGAAGCTGTTAACAGCAACACAACTTTAACCGGTATGAACAGAGCCAGACTTAATTGGTACACTATTGACCCCATCTTTACCAGAAATCAAGGCGGCGCAACACCAAATAATTATAACAATCAAATATTTGCCAATAACATGTGGCGACAGGTTTTTGAAACAGAATTATTTCCCGGAAGAACCCCACCAAACGGCCAGCAAGTTATTTTACCTGTACTTGATATTGGATTTTACCCAAGCGAGCGCGGTCAATATAATTATGATGTACTCGGCACTTCAATTTCTGCGGGTATTAATGCAGATGGCTTGTTAAAAAATCCTGCCACACGATGGGGAGGTATCATGCGTCGTTTGGAAACGAATGATTTTCAAGCAGCCAACGTGGAGTATATTCAGTTTTGGTTAATGGATCCTTACAACGAAGACTATGATGTAGCCACACACCCTGATTTTGATAAAACTAAATTACCGCGTGGAGAAATGTTCATTAACATTGGTAACATTAGCGAAGATATTCTTAAAGATGGGCGCATGAGTTATGAAAATGGCTTGCCGGGTTCAAGCCAAGTAAGTGCTGCATTGCCTGTTGATACAACTAAAGTAATTGCAGTAGTTCCCTTAATTCCACCTACGGTTAATGCCTTTTCTCAAGACAACAATGATCGTCCATTTCAGGATGTTGGTTACGATGGATTAACTGACGAAGCGGAAAGAAATTTATTTGCCAAATATATTCAAGATATCAGTAGTGGCGCTTTTAACCAAAGTGCCAAAGCCATTCAAGATTTTAAAGATGATCCATCAACCGATCGCTATAAATTCTTTAGAGGTGATGATTATGATGCAGCCAATGAACTTACCTTAGCACGTTATTCTAAATACAATAATCCGGAAGGTAATTCACCAACTGAAGAACAGTATAATAATGCCAATCCAAATGGCGGTAATTATCCAACAGGGCAAACCAACTTACCAAACATTGAGGATGTAAATAGAGATAATACTTTAAGTGAAACAGAAAACTATTATCAATATAAAATTAGTATCACCCCATCAGACGTTAATAAAGCTGCGGTTGGCACCAATTACCTTGTTGATGCCTTTGATGGTACAGCAGACATTGGTGGCGTAAACAAAGTTGTAAAATGGTATCAGTTTAAAATTCCGGTTAACCAATTTGAAAAGGCTGTTGGCGGTATTGAAGGTTTTAACTCTATCCGTTTTATGCGTGTGTTTTTAAAAGGATTTGATCGCCCGGTATTATTAAGAATGGCTCGTTTTGAATTGGTAAGAAGTGATTGGAGAAGATACGATTTTGATTTAAAAAAACCGGGTGAATATGTTGTTAATGATGACAATAGCACGTCCTTTGATGTGAGCGCTGTGAACCTGCAGGAAAACGGCACTAAGCAACCGGTTAACTATGTAATGCCTCCGGATATCCAACAACAACAAAATGTACAAACAACCAATTTAGTTCTGTTAAATGAGCAGGCTTTACAAATGAGAACCTGTAATTTAAAAGATGGAGACAGCAGAGCAATTTTTAAAAATGTTGAATTAGATACACGCATGTTTAATAACATTAAAATGAATGTGCATGCTGAGCAATTAAATAATATACCACTTAATGATGGCGATTTAACTTTATTCTTTAGAGTTGGAACAGACTATAATAACAACTTTTACGAATACGAAGTACCTTTAAAATTAACACCAAAAGGCGCTTACGACCCAAATAGTACAGACGCACGCTACCAGGTTTGGCCTGCGGAAAACGAAATTAACTTTAAATTCAGTGACGTAACTGATTTAAGAAATGCCCGTAACAACGACCCGCGTTTTGGATATTACAGTGAACTGAATAAATATACTAAGCCATATTCAAAATCTTATAATAGTTATACCATGACGATAGTAGGTAACCCAAATTTAGGAACCATTAAATCTGTTATGGTAGGTGTGCGTAACCCCAAATCGTCGGATAACCTGGCCCATTGTGCTGAAATTTGGATTAATGAATTACGTTTAACTGACTTTAATAATGCGGGGGGCTGGGCTGCCACAGGGCAAGTACAAGCTAAATTGGCCGATTTAGGTAATCTAAGTTTAGCCGGAACCTACATGACCCCATTTTGGGGCGCTGTAGATAAAAAAATTAACGAGCGTAGCAAAGAAACCAATGCCACTTGGGATATGAGCACCTCGCTTAACATGGGCAAATTTTTTCCAAGTAAATGGAAAGTAACATTGCCTCTTTTTTACAACTTTGGACAAACTATTGTAACACCATTGTTCAATCCTTTAGATCCTGATGTTAGAACCGAAGAATTAAAAGACAACAAAGAAATAGATCAAGTATTAAAAGATAAAGTATTATCTCAAGTGTTAGATTTTACAGAGCGTAAAGGATTTAATTTAACTAACGTCAGAATTGATGGGTTAAAACGTAAAAAGGCTAAACCAATGCCTTGGGACATCAGTAACTTTTCTGCCACTTATGCTTACAGTGAAATCAATCGACGTAACACCAACATTGAGTTTAGTTCCAACAAAATGTTTAGAGGAAATTTATTGTACAATTACAACATCCGAAATCCGTATACACTTAAACCGTTTACTAAAGTTAAAGCATTTGACAACAAATGGTTTACACTTATCAAGGAATTTAATTTGCAACTAATGCCAAACGCATTTGGTGCAACCGTTGATTTTAACAGAACCTTTAATGACTTAAAAAACCGCGACATTACTTCAATTTACGCTAATTCTCAACAATTTGAAAACCCAATTCTAATTAATAAAAATTTCACTTTAAGCCGGGGGTATAACTTAAGATGGGATTTTTGCAAGGCCATTAAATTAACTTACACAGCAGCAAATGAAGGTCGTGTTTTAGAACCATTAGGTTATGTTACCAAACGTCAACCACAAGAATATGATACATTAATGCGTAATCTGCGAAATGGCGGAACGAACACAGTTTATCGCCAACAATATAACCTGGATGTGAACTTACCGATTAATAAAATTCCGATTTTTGATTTTACAACCCTCACTTACCGTTTTGCCGGAACATATACATGGAATAGAAGACCTTTTGCTGCTACAGATAGTATTGGTAACACCATCCAAAATACAGGTGGTCATAATTACACAGCTAATTTTAACATGACGCAGTTGTATAATAAAATACCATACTTTAAAAGAATTAATACCGGAACCAATAAACAAAATAACGATCAAAATATTAAAGTTAAGAATACAGGTAAAAACAATGCCGATGCGGGCTTAACGAAAGGTGGCGCTAAACTTCCGGAAAGCAAAGCCGACAGTACGAAAAAGAATAATGAAAATCTACAAGATATTGCAGCATTCATCTGTAAAGCCATCATGATGATTAAAAATGTTGGTATCACCTATCAGGATAATCTTGGGCAGGCTTTGCCAAATTTTAAGCCAAGTTCGCAATTACTTGGCATGGATTTAGGCAATCAAAATGCGCCGGGTTTTCTATTTACAACAGGTTTGTACGATGGCAACATTCGTCAAACAAGTGCCAACAATAACTGGTTAGCGAAAATTCCACTCCAAACTACACCGTATATTGAAACAAGACAACAAAATTTATCTTACAGAAGCAGCATAGAACCACATGGTAGTTTAAGAATTGAATTAACCGGAAGTTTAACTAAATCAAAAAATTTAAGTGAATTCATGATTTTCGATCAAGCAAACAATCGTTTTGATTTCAATGTGAGTAGAAATGAAACCGGAAATTACAATATCTCTACTTTTACTTTTTTTAAATCTTTAAGTGACCGCGGCCAAGGCGTTAATTCAACCTTGTTTGATGAGTTCTTAACAGAACGAAGAAATGTAGCCAACGAATTGGGTGCAGCAAATCCTAATTCATCTGGCGCTATACAATATACAGACTTTAAAGGTGTAACACAATCCTATATTGATGGATATGACAACAATCAACAAGACGTGTTAGTTGGTGCATTTTACAATACCTATACCGGAAGAAAAATTAAAGGTTACAGCACAACCAATTTATTCCCTCAAGTACCTTTACCAAATTTTAATTTAACCTGGGATGGACTTGGAAAAATTCCTGCTTTGAAAAAACACTTTAGAACAATCACAGTCCGCCATGGTTACAGAAGTACTTACAACATTGCCGGATTTAGCAACAATCTTTTATTTAACCAAAATGGTATAACTCAAGACCAACGTGTGCCAGTTGCAGCTACTTCAGGAACCACTAACCTATCCTCTAACTTTGTAAGTTACTACAACGTTAACTCAATTACACTAACAGAAAGTTTTTCGCCTTTACTTAAATTCGATTTCCAGTTTCAAAAACAAGGCTGGAACGCCAACCTAGAAACCAAACGCGATAAAACAACCAGTTTAAATATTACCGGTCCGCAAATTATTGAAACAAAAGGTCAGGAATACATTGTTGGTATTGGTTACATGTATCCACGTTTAAGATTCAAAAAAATATCAATACAAGGTAAACCACTGGAAAGTAATTTAACAGTGAAAATTGACTTCAGTTACCGTCAAAATTTATCAGTCATCAGACGTGTATCTGATGGTATAAGTATTCCAACCGGTGGAACTAATATTATAACCTTAAGAAGCAGTGCAGATTACCAATTAACTCAAAACATTAATCTGCGTATTTTTTATGATTGGATAAGAACCACGCCACAAACATCAGCAGCTTTCCCTACTGCAAATAACAACGGTGGGTTTAGCTTAAGAATTAACTTCCAATAAATCACTAAACCATTTTTAATATTTAACAAGCTCTTAACGATTGTAGGTTTTAAGGCTCTTAAACTTTGTTTAAATTTGTTTGTTAATCAAGCGTGTTAGGATATAGATTTAATGCATACGAGGCTAAGCCCGACGATTTATTTAATAGATTGCTAACTATTTTTAAGCAACTGATTACCTACACTAGTGGTGATGTTGATGAAGCCATAGATTGGCTTAGACAACTTGATAAAGAATATGAATTAACTAATCCGGATTATACAATAGATGACTTTATTAATGAGTTGAAAGAAAAAGGCTATATTCGAAATGAACCCGATAACCAAGGCGGCTTGGCTATAACAGCAAAAACAGAGCAATTAATAAGAGACAATGCCTTAGAAAAAATTTTTGGTAAACTAAAAAAATCTGCCGCAGGAAACCACTCCACAAAATTTAATGGTAAAGGCGCAGAAGATTTGAGCGATGAGATAAGAGCTTATGAATTTGGGGATGCACCTCAAAATATAGCAATGATGCAAAGTTTGCAACAAGCTCAAATTAATAATGGCTTAGATGAATTTAAAATTACCGAAAATGACCTATTAGTTTTTGAGCAGGAATACAAAACGCAAACAAGCACTGTTTTAATGATTGACATCAGTCATAGCATGATATTATACGGCGAAGACAGAATAACACCTGCTAAAATGGTAGCTATGGCATTAGTAGAAATGATTAAGAGAAAATATCCTAAAGATAGTTTGGATATTATTGTATTTGGTGATGATGCCTGGCCAATCACCATTAAAGATTTGCCTTATCTTCAGGTAGGGCCCTACTATACCAATACTGTTGCAGGACTAGAGTTAGCAATGTCAATACTTCAAAAAAAGAAAGCAGGCAACAAACAGATTTTTATGATTACTGATGGCAAGCCTTCCTGCATCAAAGAAAATGGAGGATACTACAAAAACAGTAATGGTTTAGATAGAAAAATTGTAAATAAATGTTTAACACTTGCCGCAGCTTGTAAGAAAAGTAAAATAGAAATAACAACGTTTATGGTTGCCAATGATTATTATTTACAAAGTTTTATTGATGAGTTTACCGATGCAAACCAAGGTAAAGCCTATTTTACAGGGCTTAAAGGATTAGGCGAAATGATTTTTAGAGATTACACGAACAACAAAAGAAAAAAATTATAAATATAGATGAATACCAGTATTAAAACATTAGGAGATTTAAAGAAAAGCGGTTACAAAAGTAAATCGATTAAACAGGAACTACGCGGTAATTTGGTAACAGCTTTAAAAAATAAAACAAGCGTATTCAAAGATATATTTGGCTACGATGAAACTGTTCTTCCCGATTTAGAGCGTGCCATTTTAAGTCAGCATAATATTTTATTCTTAGGTTTGCGCGGACAAGCTAAGACTAAAATGGCACGTCAAATGACTGCCTTATTGGATGAATGGATTCCGGTAGTAGCTAACAGTCCTTTAAACGATTGTCCGTTACAACCAATCTCTAATTTTGCTAAAAAGTTAATTCAAGAAAAAGGAGATGATACACCAATAAACTGGATTCACCGTAACGACCGTTTTGCTGAAAAACTCGCCACACCTGATGTAAGCGTAGCAGATTTAATAGGCGACATTGACCCGATAAAAGCCGCTAATTTAAAACTTTCGTTTTCGGATGAACAAGTTATTCATTACGGTTTAATTCCACGAAGCAACCGATTTATTTTTGTGATTAACGAACTACCTGATTTGCAAGCACGCCTACAAGTTGCGTTGTTCAATATTTTGCAGGAAGGAGATATTCAAATCAGAGGATTTAATATTCGGATTCCACTTGATGTGATGTTTGTGTTTACAGCTAACCCGGAAGATTACACGAACCGAGGTAGTATTGTAACACCTCTTAAAGATCGAATTGGCGCACAAATATTAACGCATTATCCAAAATCCATCGAGCATTCAAAACAGATTACAAGCAGTCAAGTAAAACTAGGAGCTGAACAATCAATAATTGAGTTGCCGGAAATTTTAAAAACTATTATTGAACAAATTGCCATTGAGGCCAGACAAAGTGAATTGGTAGATGCCAAAAGTGGTGTTAGTGCCCGATTAACCATTAGTGCTTATGAAAATTTAATGAGTGCCGCCGAACTAAGGTTCATTACAAACCAGCAACCATACAGTTTTGCGAGGTTAAGCGATGTTTACAAAATTTTACCGGCCATTAATGGCAAAGTAGAACTGGTTTACGAAGGAGAACAAGAAGGTGCTGCCATGGTTGCTACAACTTTAATTTCCAAGTCCATTCGTCAATTATTTATTGAATGGTATAATGATCCTGCGAAACTGAAAAAGAAATCAGCCGTAAGTGATTATCAAGAGATTATTGACTGGTTTAGTGCTGATAACAAACTCGATTTAATTGATTCATTAACCGACCAGGAATATAAAAATTCTTTGAATTCCGTAAATGGCTTAAAAGAACTGGTCAAAAAATTCCACCCTCACTTAAAAGCCAACGAGCAATTAGTAATGATGGAATTTGTTTTACACGCTTTAGCAGAACATTCGTTAATTGGCAAAACCGGATTGGTGAATGGTGTTGGATTTAAAGATCTCTTCAATTCATTGGTTGGATAATGAAAATTTACAATTTACGGTATCATACAAATTGTTAAAACCTTCTTTTATTAGAGAAGAACAACTGATTGCAGATAACAAATATTTTGCAAAGCTTGCTCTAAGGTAACACGATTAAAATACTGATTATACCATTCTAATAAACTTAAATTCAAAGATAAATTGGTTACCTCAGTTGGACTTTGATTAACCTTTATAATTTTATTGTACAGTGCATCAACACCCAACTTTGTTAAGTCATTTGTTTGATTGGAATCTTCTGTTTCAAAAATGGTAATATTAGTTAACTCGTGCCACCTTTCGGGCACCCTTAATTCACTTTCAACTTCGTACTTAGAAAAAAAAGAAGTTTTTAATTTCTCTAATTCTTCTACAACTTGCAATTTTGCTTTTAAAGATGAAACTTTTTGAAATGAAGCACTATCTTTCTCCGATAAACTAATTTGACCTTTTAAACTGAGCTCGTTGGCGCTAACAATGCTTACCAAATGGATATTAATTTGTTGTTTAGAAGGTTCGATACCACGCATGGCTTTCACATTAATAAGAGCCAACAAAAGCGTACAAGCAAGAATAAGTATAACTGAAGTGATAATCGTATTTTGTTTAGTTTCTTCATTTTTTACACCACTTAAGTAAAATATCGGTGTAAACACGAATAATAAAAGCAAAATACTACTCAGGCCCATAATATTAGCACCAGGCCAATGCATTATTTTAAATAAAATACTTAAAGATAAAACAGAACCGCAGAAAGTGCCAATTAAGTTTTGAAATTGATTGGCCTTAGATTTGTTTTGTTTTTGTTTAATGGTAAATGCAATTGGCAAAAAAAACAAACTAAAAATGGAGAATCCGAGAACAAGTAGTATGCCTGCACCAGGCCACCAAAGGAACTTAAAGATAATGCCTGTTAAGGCAAATAATGCGGATAATAATCCGCTGATATTCATTATTTTTTTCATCGTGTAGTAGTATTTAAAATTGATTAATAGGTGAGTTTCTTCTTCTATCTCAATTAAATTCTTTTTATAAAACTTAGAAATTGTTTGCTGATAAAAGTTCTCAAAGTCACCACCCTCTTTGAGATTTTGCTCAATTATACAACAAACGTGGTCAACGAGGTTATACTGCAGATCCTCATTTTTAATGCCACGTGCACGAATGTCATCAAAAATAAAATCAACCTGTTTATCGTTTAATTGAAACATGTTTTAATTTGTATTTGGTTGCAATTGTAAAATCAACTTCATGGTACTCATAAATTCGGCAAACTCATTTATTTTTTCAAGAACTTTAGTTTGACCGGAGGGCGTTAACGAATAATATTTTCGAACGCGTTTACCAATAAATTCGGTTTCAGTTGTTAAATAACCTTCAGCTTCCAAAGCATGAAGAGCAGGATATAAAGCACCCTCTGTAATTAAAATTTTTTCTTTGGATAACTCTTTTACCCTTTGAGTAATTTCATAACCGTACATTTTTCCATGCTCCTTTAATTGTTGCATCACAATGGTTTTTAAGGAGCCTTTTAATAATTCTGATGAATACATAATACAAATATACATAATTTTCTTATGTATATAAGTCTTTTGTATAACAAAATTGTATCATACTGATAATCAATATATAAAATTTATTTGTTGTTTTATACTTAGAGAATTTTTAGATTAACTTTGATTAAAAAGAAAGATGACTCCTAACATTTTCGAAAAAACTAACACCGATCAAATAATCAATCGAATTAATCAATTAACCCCATCCACACAAGCCAAATGGGGCAAAATGAATGTGGCACAAATGCTAGCTCATTGTAATGTTACTTACGAAATGGTTTACGAGAATAAACACAAAGCACCTGGCGCATTTGTGAAATTAATTTTAAAAGCCTTTGTTAAAAAAACTGTAGTTAATGAAGTGCCTTACAAAAAAAACTCATCTACTGCACCTGCTTTTCTAATTGCAGATGAGCGCAACTTTTTAAACGAAAAGGAACGTTTAATTAATTACCTAATAAAAACACAACAACTAGGCGCTTCACATTTTGAAGGAAAGGAGTCTGTTTCATTTGGAATATTAAATTCTAAAGAATGGAATAATATGTTTTATAAACACCTTGATCACCACCTGCAACAATTTGGGGTATAGATTAGAATGCATTCTCTCTAAATACAAGTCTGTGTATATTTGATTAAAGATTACTATGATGTAATCTTTATAATTAAGCAATTACCTGATATAGCTCTTGATTAATTCCATTTTACAATTTTTACACATTGCTCCTCATGTCTAATAATGATTATTCTTTTCTCTAGAATCAAAATGTAATCAAAAATACATCTTTAAAATTTTAATACTCTAACTAACTCCCCTACTCCATATTTACATTCAAAAAAAAAGCCGACTATAAATAGTCGGCTTTCAAATTTAATATATTTATTAGTTTACTAAGCCTGTAAAACCAGAGTCAGCACGCAATTTCACAAATTCTGCATCGTCTTTTGCCCAAGCCTTTAAAGCTGCATCTTTTTCAATTGCTTTTTTAAGGTTTGAAATAACTTCTGAATTATTTCCACTCTTAGCAGCTGCAACAGCTCTTAAATAATCGCTAAATGCTTTATCTTTATCAGTACCAGCATCTAAAATGGCGTTAACACCGCTTGCTCCACCGGTTAATAGAGTAGCTAAAGCTTTGTTAAAGTCTTTATTTTCTCCAAAGTTGCTTAATGCATCAGCGTATTTACCATCACGGATATCTAAGATACCAGTGTTATATTTTGTTTCAGCAGCACCACCTGCTTTTTTATATAATTCACGAGCAGCAGGACGGTTACCGTTTTTAGCTTCAATAATACCTAAATTATTATAAACAGCTTGTTGACCATTCGCAACTTTTTCAGCACGCTTAAATGCTTCAGCAGCTTCACTTACTTTATTTTGTAATAATAAAGCACAACCTAAGTTGTTAGCTGCTCTCCAATCGCTACCAAACTGTTTTTCGGCAGAAGTATAAACTTGCACTTTAGTGTTGATATCATTTGTTAAAGTAGCGCCATATAATAATTCTTCAATTGAAAGGCTATCAGGTTTACTGGTCATTAAAGCAGTAATTTGCTCATCCGTACGTGATTTTTTGTTTACATTAACAACGATTTCAGCACGACGTAATTTAGGTAAAACTTTATCAGCTAACTCAGTATAAGTTTTTGATAAGTTCTTGATTTCTTTACGACGTTGATCCGCATCAGAGTACATTGTTAAAACACGTAAGATTAAATCTTTGTCGGCCATTGTACTAGCCTCCATTAAAGATTTAAAACCTTCCCAGTCTTCCTTAGTTGTACCAACAGTATACTGTTCTTTTGTTTTTCCAAAAGTTACTGCTTTATCTTTGTTACTGGTAAACTCGCTCATAATTGCTTTAGATCCTGAAGTAGCACGATCTTTAGCTAAGTTTTCGTTTTTATCAGTTTCACCATCCGGAGAAGCATACGCAGAAACAGTAATTCCTTTAAATTCATACCAAGGAGAACTTAAGTTAGCCTCGATAAAATTATGGAAAGCTTTAGCTTCATCAGACTTTAATTCAGTCGGACGAACATTAGATTGGTTAATTTGGTAATAAATATGTGTTGTTTGATCAGCAGGAGTTGATTTCACAAATGCATCTTTACCCATGATAGGTTTTTCATCGTTACGAACCAATAACGGCGTAACAATTGTTGCATCGGCTAATTCAACCGGATCAAATTTTTTCTCTTTTTTCTTAACGGTACCAACGCCTCTTAATTCAACCTTGGCATTTCTCATACCCGGCTCATAGGCGAATTTCTCTGAAGTATAACTAAACGAACCTCCACTTGAGAATCCAATTTTCTGACCACTTCCGGTTGCTTTTTCTCCTACTAAAGTTACAGGTTTTAAAGCTCTTTCCGAACCATTAGTTCCTTTCACAACGGGCGTTAAGGTTAATGTTACTTTTTTGGCAAATAACTTCGGGTTAAATTTACCACTCACACTGAACTGAACACTGTCTCCATGCATTTCGATAGGATTTGGTGTTACTTTGTATTGAATGTCTTTTTGTTTTTTAACCATTTTACCAAGGCCATCACAACCCGATAATATTACTGCCACCGATAATCCGGCTCCAATTGTGCGTAAAAATTTTGAATTCATCTTCTATTTTTCGTTTTTTTCGAGGTCAAAAATAGAAATAAGTTTTAAATAGAAAAACCTTTTTGCAATTAAATTATAACCATTTATCATTTTATTTACACTTTTGCCATACATTTGCACAAATTTTTTTTTGTCGAGTTCAACTCATATTTCAAAAGAAACAGCAACCTACAGTAAAGTTCTGGGGTATCTCAAACTCACCAAATTCAGGTTAGGCTCCTTAGTTGTTTTTAGCGCTGTGATTACTTATTTCACAGTGGCCAAAGAAGTTAACTTTTATGCCGTGTTGGCGCTTACTTGTGGAGGTATATTGGTTACAAGTGCTGCCAATGGCTTCAACCAAATAATTGAAAAAGATTTGGATAAATTGATGACCCGCACGCATCAACGCCCAATGCCACTTGGAATTCTCAACAATGCTGAGGCCTTTATTTTTTGTACCATCTCAGGCTTAGCCGGAACCGTTCTTTTATGGGTATTTACGAATCCTTTGTCTGGAATACTCGGTTTTATCTCAATTATTTTATATGCCGTAATTTACACGCCCTTAAAGCGTGTGTCTTCTTTTTCAGTTTTTGTTGGTGCCTTTCCGGGAGCCTTACCAACTTTAATTGGCGCTGTTGCCAGTACAGAAGGTTTTGGGCATGTTAGTTTTTTTGGGCTTTTGCTTTTTTTAATTCAGTTTGTTTGGCAATTCCCTCATTTTTGGGCATTAGCCTGGTTTAATAGCGATGATTATGCAAAAGCTGATTTTTACTTATTGCCTAGCAAAGGCGGCAAAGATAAGTCTAGCCAGTTCCAAATACTCCTATACACTGTTTTTCTTTTATTTACCAGTCTTTTACCATTTGTATTTCATTTTACAGGTATTATAAGCGTTTCAGTTTGTTTATTAGCCGGGCTGGCAATGCTTTTTCAAGCTTACATTTTTTATAAAAAAGGCAGCAACGAATTAGCAAAAAAACTATTTTTAATTACACTTGTTTACTTACCGGTAGTGCAGCTGGCACTAATGACAAAACTATAATCATGAGCGAGGAAACCAATTTATCATCCCAAAAACTAAGTCGCGCAGATCGTAAAGCCGAGTTAAAATTGGCACAACGTAAAACCGCAAAACCACTCTTATGGATAGGAATCGTAAGTATTGTAATGCTTTTTGCAGGACTAACGAGTGCCTACGTGGTAAGAGCCGATAATGGCAATTGGTTGATTTTTCAATTGCCCAGTATAGTGTTTATAAGCACTGCCATTATCATTACTTCCAGTATAACCATGTTTTTGGCACAACAGGCCATTAAGAAAGACAATTACCAACTCACTTCAATTGCCCTATTTTTAACCTTGGCTTTAGGTTTTGGCTTTTTTTTCAGTCAAATCCAAGCCTGGAAAGAATTAACAGCACAAGGAATTTATTTTTTAGGATCAAAAAGTAATGCTTCAGGATCTTTTTTATACTTAATCGCCTTCCTTCACATTTGTCATATGATTGGAGGGATTATAGCCTTAACAGTTTCATTAACAAAATGCCTGTTGAAAAAATATTCGTCAGCGGATTACCTTGGAATTGAGCTAACTGCCATTTACTGGCATTTTTTAGACCTGCTTTGGGTATATTTATTTTTGTTTTTGTATTTTTATCGTTAATATTGTAAAAAATTATTTTTATTTAACAAGTTAGTTATATGGGTCAATCGGTTGAAATAGACACAAAAGAAGCCTGGGGCGGTGGACAGTCGCCTTTTAGAGTAAGTTATGGAAAAATGATGATGTGGTTTTTCCTTATTTCGGATGCTTTAACGTTTGGTGGATTGCTTACTGCGTATGGTTTTGCCAGACATAAGTATGCCGATCAATGGCCAAAAGCAGAAGATGTTTTTACACATTTCCCATTTGTTGAACAGCATTTACCTTTGGCATATGTAGGTTTAATGACTTTTATTCTTATCATGTCTTCAGTAACAATGGTATTGGCGGTAGAGGCCGGTCACCGTATGGACAAAAGAGGTGTTACTGTATGGATGTTTTGGACAATCATTGGAGGTGCAACGTTCGTTGGATCGCAAGCTTGGGAGTGGTATCACTTTATTCACGGAACTGATGTTGGTTCATTAAGAGATGTTTTTGACAGAGAAACCGGAACTTATGTAAGACAAGTTGTGCATGGTGCTAACATGACCGTAAATGAATATGGTAATTATGATGTGCCACAATTTGCTAATTTCTTCTTCTTTATAACAGGATTTCACGGAACTCACGTATTTAGTGGTGTAGTAATTAACTTCATTATTTTTATGAATGTGTTAAAAGGAACTTATGAAAAACGAGGACATTACGAGATGGTTGAAAAAGTAGGTTTATACTGGCACTTTGTAGATTTGGTTTGGGTATTTGTATTTACCTTCTTCTATTTATTATAATTTAAAAAAACTAAGCATATGGAATTTCACGATAATTATCCTGAGTATGAAAAAATGAGTAACCACGATGAGGCCTACGGTAAAAAAGCACGTAGAACCCTTTGGAATGTGTTTTGGATCATGTTGGTTATTACAATTGTAGAGTTAATCATTGGTTTTATGGCTCCAAGCAAAGGCTGGAGTGGCACATTAGGACTTAAAGTATTGTTTATTGGACTAACAATCGTAAAAGCAGCAGCCATTGTATTATGGTTTATGCACTTAGGTCATGAGGTTAAGTTTTTTAAGTATGTTGTATTGTTGCCTTATGCAATCTTTATGTTATACACAATTTTCATCGTATTAACTGAAGGTACTTACTCCGGCGAAAAAGAACATTATACTCAAACCAGACAGATTCCATTAGAAGACCAATTGGCTCATAAAAAAGCACATGGTGGCGTACATCATGGAGGCGGTGAATCGCACGGCGAATCATCACACGAAGGTGATGCTCATCATTAAAAAATTAAGCCCGGTATATGCCGGGTTTTTTATTTGTTATAAATAACTTTAAATGATATTTTCTAAGACCAAGTGCTTGCAAATTATAATTATCTATGCTGTATTTACCTTATTTATCTCATCCTGTTATAATTCAGAACAATTTAAATTAAAAGAAAATAAGCGATTAGTCAACTCCAGAATAATTATCCAACCTTTTAAAGGTATTTCTGAAGAATAACTAAATCATTTGAATAATGAATTAACCCATTTTATTCATTTGGAAAACCAAATGAATAAACGATGTAAGAAAATCAACTATTTGCTCAGAAATACCTGAAACCCAAAAGG
>B570J29032_109959207_pt1 | contig 19982 bp, 13 predicted proteins | sample LakMenEpi16Nov12_FD_29032 | JGI IMG/M metagenome (IMG submission 29032) | reverse complement strand
GGACCAGATGCTGGCTCACCCTGCCTACGCGCAGCGGGCGGCCCGCCAGTGGCTCGATCTGGCGCGCTACGCCGACAGCAACGGCGCCGATGAGAATCATGGATTCCCTGTGGCCTGGCGCTATCGCGATTGGGTGGTCTCGGCGATCAATGCCGACATGCCCTATTCGCAGATGGTGATGGAGCAGATCGCGGGAGACCTTTTGCCTGCTGTGGACCATCGCATGGCGCAGCGCCAATTGACGGCAACCGGCTTTCTGGTGCTTGGTCCCAAGATGCTAGCCGAACAGGACAAGCCGAAGATGATCGCCGATCTGGTCGACGAACAGATCGATACGATCGGCAAGGTTTTTCTCGGGATGACCTTCGGTTGTGCTCGGTGTCATGACCACAAGTTCGATCCGGTCAGCGCGCGCGACTACTATGCACTGGCCGGTATCCTCCATAGCACGCGATCGATGGAGAACGAGGCGTTTGTTTCCCAGTGGCTGGAAAGGGAATTGCCCGATCCGGGCAAGCAGGCGGAGATCCAGCGACTGGAGCCCCAGCGGCAGCAACTGCAAAAACAGCGCGATGCGCACCCAGAAGGAACCGAGGAGCGGAAAGAGGCGGAAGAGAAGCTGAAGCAGTTTGAGGCGACGATTCCAAAGTTGGACCGTGCGATGGCGGTCGAAGAGGGGAAAGTCAAAGAGGTGCCGGTGCATGCGCGCGGCAACCACCTCCAGCCGATCGGCCAGCCGGTTCCGCGAGGCGTGCCCGTGTGGCTGGCCAGCGAAGACGGTGTGCCGATGCCTGGCAGCGGCAGTGGTCGAATCGAACTGGCCAAGTGGATTACCGACCAAAATAATGCGCTGGCTTGGCGTGTGATCGCCAACCGCCTGTGGCTCTGGAGTTTCCAGCAACCGCTGGTCGATCCCTCTTGTTCCTTTGGTCTCAAGGCGTCGCCTCCCACTCATCCGCAACTTCTGGACTGGCTGGCGTTTCGGCTACAGGAGTCGGAAGGTTCATGGAAACGAATGCGGCGCCAGATGGTTCTTTCGGCCACCTACCGCACTGCTTCGACGGTGGATCGTGACGCGATCGCGGCCGATCCGGAGAATCGATTTTATGGGCGTTCTGCACGGCGGCGGATGGATGCGGAATCGGTGCGTGATGCGTTGCTGGCCATCAGTGGACTTCTCGACCGATCGTTTGGTGGACAGTCAGCCGACTGGGACGGTGGGGCCGGCGGCATCGGACCGACTCGGCGAACCCTGTATGCCAATATCAATCGTGCAGCGCTGAACGACTACCTGGCGACGTTTGACTATGTCGAACCAGGGGTAGCGGTCGATCGACGCCCCCAGACGACGGTCCCCCATCAATCGCTTTTCCTGATGAATCATCCGCTGCCGCTGCAGTGCGCTGAGCGGTTGGGGGAGCAAGCGGCTAGCAGACCTCCCGAGTCGGGTGTGCAGACTGTTCAGTGGCTGGGGCAGAAGATTTGGGGCCGCGCGCTGAGCGACCAAGAGGCGAATGCCATCGCGCGGCTTGCGATGCCGTCGTCGCAAGCTGCGGAAGGGGAGCCTACGGCATCATGGACTCAGGGAGACTGGGCCGCGCTGGTCCATGGTCTGATCCTAGCTCCCGAATTCCTGCAGCTGGATTGAAAGAGCGTTCGATGGAAAGCGATGCAATCGGAAAACACAGCACGGCGAAGATGACGCGCCGAAACGCGGCGCTACAGATCTGCAGCAGCGTGGTGGCGGCCAGTGTCGCTGCGGCGATGCAGACCGAGGCGGGAATGGCTGCCGGGTTGCATTTTCCTGCGCGCGTCAAACGGATCATCTTTCTCTTCATGCATGGCGGTGTCTCTCACATCGATTCGTTCGACTACAAGCCGCTATTGGAACGAGATGATGGCAAGCCGCTTCCCTTTGCCAAGCCGCGCGTGCAGTTCGCGCAGACCGGGAACCTGCTGAAGAGTCCTTGGCAGTTCCGGCAGCACGGGCAGTGCGGAGCCTGGGTGAGTGAACTCTTTCCCGAGGTAGCCAAGCAGGTCGATCATCTGACATTTCTCAAGTCGCTGCATGGATCGAATGAAGCCCATGGAGGTGCGCTGCTGAAAATCCATACTGGCAGTGACACCTTCGTGCGTCCCAGCATGGGAGCCTGGGTCAGTTATGGGCTGGGAAGCGAGAATGAAAACCTGCCCAGCTTCATTACGATCAACCCGACCCTTGGCCATGGTGGAGTCCAGAATTTTGGCGCCGCCTTTCTGCCGGCTCAGCACCAAGCGACGCGGATCGGATCGAGCGGCAACTTGGAGGAGCCGGCGGGGATCAGCAACCTTGCCAATGGCCGAATAGGGCCTGAGGAACTGCGGCGTCGAATCGACCTGGCCAGCCGCTTGGAATCGCTTCGTCACTCAGGCCAGCCCGGCGATGATGCGATCAGCAGCCGCTTGTCGGCGATGGAGCTGGCTTTCCGGATGCAATCGGAAGCGCCGCAGTTGCTGCGCATCGATGGAGAGACGGAGGCGACGCGACGGCTCTATGGGCTCGATCGCCCCGAAACAGCTGCGTTTGGAAAGCAGTGCCTGCTGGCTCGGCGGCTAAGCGAGGCGGGGGTGCGATTCGTGCAGGTCAGTCATGCCTATTGGGATCAGCATGATGAGCTACGGGAGAAGCACAAGGAGCTAGCTGGGCAGGTCGATCTGCCGATCGCTGGTCTGCTAACCGATCTACGGCAGCGAGGATTGATGGAGGAAACGCTGGTCCTCTGGGGGACGGAGTTTGGCCGGACGCCGACCGCTCAGGGGAATAATGGTCGGGATCACAACCCGCACGCATTCACCTGGTGGATGGCTGGTCCGGGTATTCGGCCGGGGGTTTCCTGGGGTGCGACCGATGAGTATGGTTTTTATGCGCAGCAGGATCGCGTTCATGTCCACGACCTGCACGCCACCTTGCTCCATCTGCTTGGGATCGACCACCAGCGCTTGACGTTCCCTTATGGCGGTCGCGAATTCCGGTTGACCGATGTGCACGGCACCATCGTCCGAGAGATCCTCACCTGACGAATCGGGACGTGCTGGAAACCAGGAGATGGCGATTTTTGTCGCCATGCGTATGACTTTCTAGTCGAGATGGCATGTCGCAACTCACGCCGAGTTAGGGCTATCTGTTGCCTTCCAGAATGACTAGAAGCTTTCCGTTTGTGAGCAGTGACAGCGGAGGGTCATCGTTCCTGTCGGAGTCGATCGAGCACATTTCGGGTGATCTGGGAGACTACCGCATCGCCTCCTCGTAGGCCATGGGACCAATCGGTCGACCCGACGGTGACGACGGTACCGCCTCGCGTGTAGGTTCCAAGGACTGCATGTCCCTGGCGATCCTTCGGAAACTGATCGTAGAAAAAGGCATCGTCGGGTGCCCATCGGGCGGGGGCGGTGGCGATCACTTCGAACCCTTCGGGTGTTCCATCGCGTCCGGTGGCGAAGGGCTTGCCATCCCGCCACTCTAGTTCGCATCCATCGCACTCATAGCCGACGATCGTATCCTTACCGCCGAAGGGATCGCCCTCCTTTAGCTCGGTTCCCTTTAGCAGCCAATGGGTGGGCTGGTGCACCGTATAAGCCCCACTGCCATCCATCAACTGACCGTGGCTCTTGTGGTAACCGCCATGCAGAAAGCCGACACCGGTCAGTTGGTTCTCAGGTCTTCCGACCAGTTGGTGACTCCATAGCGTCGAAAGTAGATGATGCTCTTGAGATCGGAACAGCGGGTCCTGGTTCCATCGCTGCTTCCAGCAGACCAGTGCCGATCCGGTGTCCTCGCTGCGGACCTGCCAGCAGCAGGTGTTGCCACTGAAGAAGGCAGCATTGCCTCCTTTGGCGATGAAGGCTTCCAGATGATCTCGCATCAGACTGGACCAGTATTCATCATGCCCGACGCTGAGCACCAGTCGGTAGGGATCGAGCAGTCCTGGTGTTTCCAGGTCGCTGTTGGCTGCATATTCCAGGGCGTAACCCTGCGCTTCGGCCCAAGCGGCAAAAGGGAGTTCCCAGTTCCCGAACTGACTGTCCGGAGGCCGATGAAAGCTGACACGATGCCCCTGAATTCCTCCTCGTCCGTTGTAGGCGTAGAGGCTGGAGCCACCCCAGTTGTTGTAGGCGTTGTAGGTGTTGGTGCTCAGCTGGAAGAGGATCTTGGAGGTGGCGCCTGGGGTTTTGCTTCGAAGGATGAAGTAGCAGGTTGTTTGCGCGGAGCGTTGGGATCGGTGAGTGAACTTGCCACCGCGGTCTGCGACGCGCAGCACCACTTCGTAGTAGCCGCTTGCCCATTGCTCGGGAATCTCCATTTCCCAGGAAGCTGGCCAACCGCATCCCTGCGAAGAGGCCTGTTCGGGGATCGCATGGACTTGTCCAGGGATCTGCTGCTGTTGATGGACGACTTCGCGTTTGGCTCCCAGTCTGGCGATCTCCAGCGACCAATGAGCAGCGGCGCTGGAGACATGCATTTTCAGCATGTCGCCCGGTGCGTAGCTGACCTGCGACGCATAGCCTTCGACAAACAGGGGGCTTGGATCCTGAGCGAAAAGGGAGCGTTGGTGCTGGGTGGCAGGTGCAACCAGGCACCACAGGAGGAGAAGGAACCAGAAGGCAGGTGATGCATTTCGAGAAAGATCGTAGCAAAGACGCGTACGAGGTTCGATCACGGCGAGTCCTCCTCCATTCAATCCAGGCAACTTCAAACGCCAAGTTTTGGCCTCGGTCCAAGCCGACGCCAAATTGCCTTGGGAGCCATCATTTTAATCGATCGTTAGGAAGTCGATGGAAGTAGGATGCAAGAGAAGCGATGAGAGGGTAGGCGTCGGCGACGGAGAAGGTCGCAGGGAAACGGTTCAAGGGACTTCGATTGGCTTTATTCCGACGTCAGCTCGATCGCTTTCAAGAGCCCCATGGGATCATCGGGTGCGATCATCAGTCCTGCCTGCGAGTTGACTTGATACTTCTCGGGGACCTCGGGGTGCTTGATGACCAGTCGATAGAATCCTGGGGGGAGTCCATCTCCAAGGGAGGCGTCGCTGGTACTACCTGAGGCGACTGTGGCGATCGCCCGTCCTGACGTATCCGTGGTGCTGGTGGCGGTAGGAAAACCGCTGCCCATCCAATTCTCGGGAACCCACTCCACCTTGGCACCACGGAGCGGGTTTCCGTTGAGCTTTAGCATGGTGCTGGCGTTGATGGCGCCAACTCGCATCGCCTTCCATCTCTCGAATCGTTGCTGCGCTTCGGTAGTCGAGATTCCTTTGTTGCCGTCGGTATCCCAGCCTCCAAGCGAAGCGGCCAGTCCAGGGCAGCCCGCTAGTTCCTCCCCCTGAATCGATCCATCGGAGTTTTTGTCAAGCGCCTGGAACATCGCCTTGGTGGTCTCGGCAGGGTCCCCAAGGCCACGGGCGATACGCGACTTGCGACTCGTGCAGCCGATCACGCTAGCAAGCAGCAGTAGCGCCCATCGCCATCGCATCCCTACCGATGGGAAGACCATATTTCGCCCTCTCCTTCGGATCAATCATTGTCCTTGATGGCGATCCCATCGGCTCGATTGCCAGAAAGCAGATGGATATTCGCTTCGACCGTGTAGGCAATCGTTCGCACCGAACCATCGCAGAAACTCATGTTGAATGTACCCGGATGGTTGCTTCCGAAGCGCCAGAAGGAGGCGAAGCCAGGGCGATCCATCATGGGGAGTTCATCTGTCCAGCGATGAATGTCGAAGTCATCGCCAATGAACATGCTGTGATCGTCGCCGTAGTCGAAACCCGAGACATAATGATCGGGATTGAGGTACTTGTCACCGACAAGGTAGGTGAGCGATGTTCCGTCGCGGATATCGGAGAAGCGGACGTTGCTGCGCTGCGCGCAGATGCCGTTGAAGTTGGCTAGGCTGATAAAACCCTGGCCGGAAAATGCTGCCGTCGGATCAGGTCCGTTGCCCCAAAAGACTTTCACCGAACCACCGTTGGCTGCGTAATCGGTGCGATTGGCCTTGGCGACTGGGTCGGCATTCCATGCATGGCCATTCGACCCCCCGCCAATGACTCGGTTGGCGGGAAGGCTGGAACGTCGGGACGGGCAGGTAAATCCTGGTACCCGCGTCTCGGCTAGCTTAGCGCCACCGGCCAGTTGGGCGGTGAGAATGGCATCAGGCTGGCCGTCGGAAGGGAGTTGGTAGAGGGCGACCTGCTCCATGAAAGGGAGGATGGAATAGGTCCAGGCACCCGGTTGGTTTTGCCCCGATTTTCGATCGGCATCACCGATCCACCACCACCCCCAGCCACCCGATGGGAAGTAGCCAACGGCAGATTCGTGATTGTGAAATGCCAAAGCGATCTGCTTGAGATTGTTGCTGCATTGCATGCGTCGTGCTGCCTCGCGAGCCGCCTGCACCGCCGGCAGCAGTAGGCCGACTAGGATTCCGATGATCGCGATCACCACCAACAACTCGACCAGCGTGAATGCCGAGCGCGAAACACTTCGCTTCGAGGTCCCAACGATTGCCTTCCTTATTCCTTGCATGATCCAAGCCTTTCAGCCAATGAAGATAAGGGGAGGATACCAAGCGTTGGACCCCAATTTGCGGAGTATAGCGGCGCATTCGGTTGGAAGCGAAGGGAAAATCGAGCGGAAATCGCTCATTTCTAGTTGATTCCATTTCCCTCGGCCGACAGACCCTAACGCTGAAACAAGTCGAGAGGCTACCGCTCCCTAGGTTTCATATCTCCCCAGCGAAAGTCTGGCGCACGTCCCAGAAGGCATTCAATTGAAAGGGCAAGCCGTCTTGCTGGGATAAGCCGTTATGATCGGTGTTTTTCCTGCATTAGCTGGCGTTTTGGTGAAGTCCCCAAAATCTTCGACTCAATTGAGTCTGGTTGCCAGAACGATCGCAACCCATTCAAGGGCCATCGAAGGATCAGCAAAGAGATGCTGGCGAACTAAAGAAATGATCCACCATCCGCTCAAAACGTCCTCTGAGTCGACACTCATAAACAACCTAAAGAAGCTACCTCTATAGATTGGTATTCCGCGTCTAAATCGGTGGGTGGCACCGATCAAAAAGGTGGGTGGCACCGATTGAAAAATCGCTAAGTTCATAAATATCAAGAACTTAGGTTGGGATCTGCGCTCGATCGGGAGATTGCGCACGTTGAATAGAAGTACCCTGATCGAAGGGGTTGCATCAATTGGTGGGTGGCACCGATTGAGAAAAGTGGGTGGCACCGATTGGAATTGTTCCGCGTCTAAATCGGTGGGTGGCACCGATTGAGAAAGGTGGGTGGCACCGATTGGAGGAATAGGCTCTTTGGGGTTGGTCTTCTTTGGGGGGGTGGGCCGGAGGTGGTGAAGACGACGAAACAACGGTGGCTGCCGATTGACCCTGAATAAATGATTGGGCCAGGCGTAGGGCGAGATGCCACGCGGGTTGGTTATCCTAAATGCAGACGAGTCCTTGCGATTCGTGCCGATCTTAGGTGTTGCTGGCCCATGATCCAAGGAACCTTGCAATGAGTGTCGGGCGCGTGGTGAAGGTGGTTTTGGCCGTCGCGGCTCTTGGGTTGGTCCTAGGAGCTGGTTTCGGCTGGGCCGCAGGGCATCTGGCCCCCGCATTTTTCACTCCATGGACCACACCGGCAGGCCAGTCGGACCCTGTGGGTGCAGCGGTGGTGCTGGGTGCCTTCGGCGGTCTGCTCTGCGGTGGCGCCCTGGGCGCTTTTGCCCTTTTCGTCCACGCCCTGACCACCAATCGGTCCCTCACAATCAAGGAAGAGTCAACGAAGGTTGGCTAATCGAACCCAGGTCCGCTAAGCTAAACCCAGCCACCCCCCCGCCTCCATGGAATCTTCCATGATGACCCACCTCGGACCCATCCTGCTCCAACCATGCTGCCGGATTTGGCCCCTTTTCTCGATTGGGATCCTTTGCTGGACGGCTCTGGCTGCTGTATGCCGTGCCCAGACCGATCGGATCTGGCATGTTTACCCCGAGGCCGTTGCCGTCTCCCCGCTCTACCCGGCCACGCTGGCATTGGCTGGAAAGAACTCGAAGGGCAACATCGAGCGTCTGATTGCTCCGGATGCATTGCAGGAGATGGTCAAGGAACTACCTGCTCAGGTCGGCTGGGATGATCAGGGCCGGCTGGAAGCGAAGGCCAATGGGTCAGGGACGCTGCTGCTGGAGATCGAAGAGCAGGTGGTGGCGGTTCCCGTCACTGTTTGGGGAGTTGAGGAGACTGATGTCGATTTCCATCGCGATGTCCACCCGATCTTTTCTCGTCATGGATGCAACGCTGGGATCTGCCACGGAAGCCTGCACGGGAAAGGTGGGTTGAGATTCAGCCTTCGGGGCGAGGATGCCAACCTGGATCTCGATACGCTGCTATCGGATGCTGGGGGCCGCCGCATCGATCGACTGAATCCTCGATCCAGCCTCCTGCTGCGTAAGGCGGTGCAAGAGATAAGCCACCAAGGTGGGTCCAGGTTCTCGCTCGATTCCCCATCGGCGATGCGACTGATGCAATGGATGAGCCAGGCTTCGATGAGGCCATCGATAGACCTTCAGTCCAGGGGCGAATCGACTCTGCGGCTTTGGCCGGAAGAAGCATGGATGGAGGGGACCGACCAGCCACTGCCGCTGATTGTCCAAGCGATCGACGCCGATGGATCGATGCGCGATGTCACCCCTTGGGTCCGATGGGAAACGAGCGTCGTCGAGGGGGCTTCCGTCGACGACCAGGGCCAGTTGCAAGTTTTCCAGCCGATCGATCTTTCGGTGAGCGCCTATCTGGGATCGTCCAGTCGCAGCGCCCGCATCGCATTCATTCCCGATGCAACCCAACCAGTCGACTCCCTGGTGCGACACCCCGTCGATGCACTGGTTCACCAGCGACTGGAGCGATGGGGGATCGCTCCCATGCCATTGGCCGATGATTGGACATGGCTGAGGCGCGCGACCCTGGTGGTGGCAGGGCGGTTGCCCACCGTCGAGGAGATCCAGCAGTTTGAGTCAGCGAACTCCACCGATCGACGGGAACTTGCGATCGACCGATTGCTTCAGGAGCCTGGAGCCCACTGGCGCTGGGCGCTTCACTGGAGTGACCTGCTGCGCAATGAACCCAAGACGATGAGTCGCAAAGGGGTCGATCGATGGAATCGATGGCTGCAGGCGCAGGCGGCCAGCGATCGCCCCGCCGAACAATGGGTGCGAGAACTGGTCACGACGCTGGGCAGTACCTACGATGCGCCTCCTGCCAGTTTCTATCGTGTCCACAGAGACCCCGAAGTCGCCGCGGAAGCAGTCAGTCAAGTTTTCCTCGGTGTGCGTCTCCAGTGCGCCCGGTGCCATAGCCATCCCTTCGATCGCTGGACTCAGGATGACTACTACGGCATGGCGGCTTTCTTCGGTGCCATGGAACGCAATGCTGTCGACAATCAGCCACCCGATAAACTCGACACCCATGTGATCACCGGCGATGAAATCATTTCAGTGGCCGATCGCAAGCCTCGCGTCGACCATCCCGGCAAAGGCCGCAAGGTGCCGCCTCGGCCGTTGCCGCTACAACCGCCGTCCCACCCATCTTCCCAGGTGCCCTGGAAAGATGTTTCTCCAAAAGAAGGGCTCGATGCACTCGGGGATTGGCTGGTGACCGACAATCGCCTCTTCGCACGCAACATGGTCAACCGCATCTTCTTCCACCTCTTTGGGATCGGCCTGATCGATCCTCCCGACGATCTCCGCCAGACCAATCCCGCAAGCCATCCAGAACTGCTGGAGTATCTGACGGATGAGTGGTTGAGTCACCAGCAGTCGACACGCCATGTGATGCGTCTGCTTCTGACCAGTGATACCTTCGCTCGCCAAAGCGTCTCGGTGGCCGAACCAGAGAACTTGCTGGGGATTGCAGGTAGCCTTGCCGGCTATCCCATCCATAGGATGTCGGCCGAACTCGTGGAGGATGCCGTAAGCGATGCGACCGCGATGGGGTGGACTGGAGAGATACCGAAGGAAGAGACTGGAGAGGCGGTGCCGGCGGTGCTGAGACGCGCGATCGAGCGAGGTCCCAGTCCCAAGGGAGCTGATTTTCTTAAAGCCTTTGGGAAACCAGACCGCCTCCTCTCCTGCGAGTGCGAACGCAGTTCGGAAACCTCCCTGGCTCAGTCACTCCAGTTGCTCAACGGCGGCCTGGTTCGCGAGAAGATCGAAGCGAAGACGAATCGGCTGGGGATGCTTCTGAGGGAAGATGTGTCGCGTGATTCGATCATCGAGCAGCTTTATCTGGCGACTCTGTCGCGCCGACCGACCGACCAGGAACGGCAGGCGATGAACGAGCATCTGGAGCGGGGTGACAACCTGCGCCGCGCGTGCGAAGATCTCCTCTGGGCGCTTCTGAACAGCAAGGAATTCCAATGGATCCGCTAATCCATCACCGGCAATTGGGCAAAGGGGAATCGCCATGAGTCATGGTTGCCATGGATTCCGGAAGATGGTTTCCCGCCGCGACGCACTGATGCAGATCGGTGGACTGGGGATGGGGATGAATGCTGCGCTGGGGCGCCTTTTGGCCGCTTCTCCTTCCTCCCTATCGATTCGGCCCCGCGCCAAGCAGATTCTCTTTCTGCATCAATGTGGTGGCCCCAGCCATATCGATACCTTCGATATGAAGCCGAGCGCGCCCGAAGGAATTCGCGGAACCTTCCGACCCGTCGCCTCCAGTCTTCCAGGGGCACCGATCTGCGAGCATCTTCCGAGGTGGGGAAAAAATCTTCATCTCTGGACGCAGGTCCGCAGCGTCAACCATCGGATGAAGAACCACAACCCCGCCGGCTACTACTGCCTCACCGGACACGCGCCTCCCACCGATGACATTCGCTTGCGCGATACTTTAGAGCTCTTTCCTGCCTACGGATCGGTGGTATCGCATGCGGCAGGTTCGCTGGTCGAAGGAGTGCCATCGTTTGTCGCCTTCCCGCATGTGGTCAGCGATGGGTCGGTAACCCCAGGCCAGCATGCCAGCTTCCTCGGAAAGCAGCACGATCCCTTCTTCTTTCGACAGGATCCCAATGCCGACGACTTCGGGCTGCCAGAGTTGCAGCTTCCTTCTTCGATCGATGCCGATCGACTTTCCAGTCGCCGTTATCTGCTGGAGGTGATCGATCGGCAGTTGAAGTTGCAAGATTCCCTATCGGAGGTTCGAGGTCAGGCTCAATTCCAACAACAAGCCTTTCGTGTGCTCCAGTCGCGCGCCTTCAAGGACGCTTTTCATCTGGATCGCGAGAGCCCTCAACTTCGCGATGCCTATGGCAGGACCACCTACGGCCAGTCCTGTTTGCTGGCACGGCGTCTGATCGAGTCAGGCGTCCGCTTTGTCACGGTCTATTTTTCCCGTGGTATTGGAGGCGCCGGGAGCGAAGGGTGGGACACGCACCAGAACAACTTTGTCGATCTGAAAGATCGCCTGCTGCCGATCACTGACCAGACCGTCCCGACGCTGATCGAGGATATGGCCAGTCGAGGTCTCCTGGAAGAGACGCTAGTGATCTGGATGGGTGAGTTTGGAAGAGGTCCAAAAATCGGTGATCGCGATGGCAAGGGACGCGGGCATTGGCCAGAATGCTACACGGTGATGATGGCCGGAGGCGGATTGCGGGGAGGCGCGATCCATGGCGCCAGCGATCGGCATGGAGCCTATCCCGTCGATGCACCTTGCGGACCGGAAGACATCACCGCGACGCTCTACTGGGCTCTAGGGCTCGACCCCGCCCAAGAGATCCGCGATACCCAGAATCGCCCCTTCCCACTGACTCCCGGACAACCCATCACCAACCTTTTCGGATAACTGGCCGCAACCCCTTCAAGCGCTGGCAAGCCGAGTCACGCAATCGTCCGCTTCGATCTCGCTACGATGAAGGGTGAGCCAATGACCGCAACCCGATCGCAGCGTCGCGATTGCCCCGACGTATCGCCGATTTGCGAGGTGTTCAAGATGCTGCGTCGCCTGATGCTCTGGGTTGGTGTCCTGGCCGGCACGGCTGGTTCCCTGGCGACAGCGCAAGGGCTGACCCCAAATGCATCGCTCGCCAAGATGCAGCTACCTGAAGGGCTGCGAGCCGATCTGCTGGCATCGGAGCCATGGGTGAGGCAACCGGTGGCGATCGACTGGGATGATCGCGGCCGCCTCTGGGTGCTGCAGTATCTGCAATACCCCAACCCGGAAGGGCTTCGTCGCATCGAAGTCGATCGCTACTCTCGCACCCGTTACGATCGAATGCCGGCTCCACCCCCACACGGTCCCCGCGGATCTGATCGACTGACCATCTTGCACGATGACGATGGCGATGGCCGCATCGATCGCGGACACGACTTTCTCGATGGCCTGAACTTGGCATCGGGATTTGCTTTCGGGCATGGAGGCGTTTTCGTTCTCAACATCCCCTACCTGCTCTTCTATCCCGATCGCGATCGGAACGACCTTCCCGATAGTGACCCCAAAGTTCTTCTGACAGGTTTCGGAATGCAGGATGCCCACAGCGTCGCCAACTCGCTGATGTTCGGCCCAGATGGTTGGCTGTATGGATGCCAGGGAAGCACCGTGACGTCGAACATTCGGGGGATCGAGTTCCAGCAGGGCGTATGGCGATACCACCCAGCGACCGATCGATTTGAACTGTTCTGCGAGGGAGGGGGCAACTCCTGGGGATTGGACTTCGATGCCCAAGGGCATCTGCTCTACAGCACCAATTACGGTGGCCATCTGTTGCTGCATGGAGTTCAGGGAGGCTATTACGTCAAGTCGTTTGCCAAACATGGAAACCTCCATAACCCCTATGCGTTTGGCTACTTCGACCATGCACCGCATACCAATTTCACCGGTGGGCATGTCACGGTCGGAGGCATGGTCTACCAGGGGGATTTGCTCCCCGAGTCGTTTCGAGGCAAGTACATCGCAGCCGATCTGCTGGGTCATGCAGCCTACTGGCACCAGATCCAGCCGCTGGGTTCGACCTTTGCCACCCGCCATGGAGGTAATCTTCTCCAGTCGAACGATCCCTGGTTCGCACCCTCCGACCTGACGATTGGCCCCGATGGCGCCATCACCATCGCCGACTGGCACGATGCCCGGACCGCCCACCCCGACCCTGACGCTTCCTGGGATCGTTCAAACGGTCGCATCTTTCGGATCACCACTTGGCAGTCGCCCCCACGAGCTGCCCCATTCGATCTGTCCCTGCTGACCGATATGCAGTTGATGGATGAAATCCTCCACCCAGTATCCGCCAACGCTTGGAAGAAACGTCGCAGTCGCCAGGAACTGGTGCGACGCTACGGAAGCCTTGCTGGCGAGAAAATTGAGCAGACGGAGTCCTTCAACGCATTGATCGAACGGTGCCGCGATGCCGCGCTGCGGTCTGATGAACCATCGGGAGCGCTGGAAGCGCTTTGGACATGGATCTCTTTGAGGCATGGAAGAGCTGAAGCGATCGTCGATCATGAATTGGATCGCCTGCTACAAAGCCCCCATCCGCCAATTCGCTTTTGGGCGCTCCGGACAATAGGCGATCAGACAGTAGGCAATCAGTTGTTTCCGAACGGTAAGTGGACGATTTCCGACCGGCTAGCGCACCTGTTGGATGAGCTGTCGGAGGTGGAGCCTGACAAGCATGTCCGTCAGCAACTGGCCTCGACCGCTGCGCGTCTGCCGGCCAACGTCGCCATGCCGATCATCAACGCCCAGATCAACCGCAGCATCGATGTCGACGATCCCATGCTGCCCTTGCTGTGGTGGTGGGCGATCGAGCGGCATGCGATCGATGGGAGCGAAGAGGTGCTTCGGCGGTTCGAGCGACCGACGTTGTGGAAGTCGAAGCTGGGACGCGACTTCCTGCTACCACGCTTGGTGCGGAGGTACGCAGCCGAGCGTTCGGAGCTGGCGGATGTCGCCATCGCCAGACTTCTCGTCGCTTGCCCCACGCCATTCGATCGCTTGCCACTCTGGGAAGCGATCGAACTGGGTCTGCAAATGCCGGGCGGCTCCACAGCCCAGCCCACGGGAGTTTCTCCAAGAATGGCTTCACCGGTTGCCTGGAAGCCCATGCTGGAAAGCGATCTGCAGAAGCACCCCATGGACTCAGGGCTGGTACGCCTTGCCCTTCGGCTTGGCGATCGCCAGGTGCAGCGGCGATGGACGGAGCGGATCGCTAGTGAGGATCCTGACTCGGAGCAACTGCTGGAAGACCTTGCGGTGCTCGCGATCCAGCCTGCCAAGGATTCGGCCACGATGGTCCTCTCGATCCTGAAGCGTTCAAAAAAACCATCGGTGCAGATGGCAAGTATGGAATACCTAAGCCGCATCGACACCAGCGAGGTGGCGGTGGGGTTGCTGGAACTGCTCGCGGCGCCATGGGAGCCTCGCGTAAGAGATCGTATGCTGGCCGTTCTTGCCTCGCGACCTACTTGGGCTAAGAAGCTGCTGGAGACGATCGATCAGAGAGAAATTTCGGCGGATGCGGTACCCCGCGAAGTGGTCCAGCAGCTCTCCAGTCATAACGATTCAGAAATCGACTCGCAGGTGTTGAAGTTCTGGGGACGCATCGCCACGGCGACAGCCGAGGAACGGCTGGCCGAAGTTCGAAGGCTCCATAACGATCTGCGGGCTGGATCCGGGGATGTGGGGCGAGGCAAGCTGCTGTTCCGGGAGCACTGCGCGGCTTGCCATCAGCTTTTTGGAGAAGGTGGCCAGCTGGGCCCCGACCTGACTAGCGCCAATCGCAAGGATCGCGATTTTTTGCTGGTGTCGATCGTCGACCCCAGCAGCATCATTCGCAGAGAGTATCTTTCCACCGTCGTGCAAACGAAGGATGATCGCGTGCTGACCGGCATCGTCAAACCCGATGGCGATTCGCGACTGCTTCTCCATCCGCAGCGCGGTGAACCGATTGCTTTGGCCCTCTCCGAGATCGCACAAGCGAAGGAATCCGCGACGTCACTGATGCCGGAAGATCTCTATCGCCAGTGGTCGCCGCAGGCGCTGAGAGATCTGTTTGCGTACCTTCAGTCCGATCCCCCGGTTCCGCCCTGACTCCCATTCCTGGGAACGATGCTTGACCTGGACTCCTGCAGCGAGATAAGAACCATGCGACACGGTTTGATAGGGATGACGCTCTTTTGCCTTGCATGGCCAGGGATGTTGTCTGGTCAGGAAAAGTCCCTGGGTCGTGTTTACTCCAATATCCTTCGGAAGGTCGAGGCACCCACACCGATCCTGGCGGATCATCCCGAGTTCTTTGAACCGGTGGTGGAGGAGCAACGATTCGAAGCCGATCCGATCGTCGACGACCCGACGGGGGATCTGCACGTCAGAGCTTGGCGATTTAGCTACAACGCCAGGGGCATCATCGAAATGCCCAATCGCCTGCGCGGGGATCAGACTGTGATCATCATGGTGCATCCCTGGGCGATCGATGATTCCTGGGGTTGGAAGACACCCCAACCCCATGGTGTGGCCGACTTTTGCACACCGACGAAAAATCATCTCGCCTCTCGTCACTCGCGGGAAGTGATCGACCCGTTCCTCAAGCGACTTCGTCAAAAGGTTTCGCTGGTGATGTACAGCCTTCCTGGTCCGGCCGACCCAATTCGCTCCATGGTTTATCGATCCTTCGAATCGACGCCTAGCGAGGCGCAGCGGGAAGAAGGGAAGCGGCGTCTGCGCGAACAATTGGCGGGCTTTGACTATCGGGGAGACAATCTGCCCGATCAACTGATCCTTGGGGAGAGTCATCCGGTGGGAGATTACTTCCGGCAGTTCCCAGGACTCGATGCCTCCGCCCGCTACAACGGCGAAGGCTTTTGGTCGCTGCCGATTCCCGTCAGCGACGCCATCGATGTCGCGCCCCAGGATGTGGTGATCTTCGATGAAGAGGGATATCCCAAGCTGCGGGACTTTTTGAAGAAGGAGGGGATCCGTCACGTGCTACTGACCGGCTATGCTACCGACATGTGCTACTGCAAAACGACCGCAGGTTACGAAAACCTATCGAAGGACTTCAATGTCTTCCTGGTGGCCGATGCTTCCTTGGCCACCTTCCCTGCCAATAGTTCGCCACGCTTTGCCGTCAATGCAGCGATCTCGTATGCCGCGTTGCAGCAGCTGGTCACGCAGATCTCTTGGGTGCAGACTAGAGAGGATCGCAGCACGGAGAGTTTCCGATGAAGGATGCGATCAACCGCCGCAGTTGGCTGGCGCAAGGGATGGCCGCCGTATCGATGGCAAGCCAGCACGCCAGCGCGGCACCGGCCCAAAGTCGCCTGGGGTATCGGTCCACAAACAGTGGTCGCACCAGCCGTATCGCCATCACGCTCGATCTGGAAATGGCGCGAAATTTTCCAACCTGGGAGTCGACTCATTGGGATTATGAGAAAGGGAATCTCGACCCGCCCACCAAGAGCTATGCCAGGGAGGCGGCACGTCGCGTTCGCCAGCGAGGGGGTGTGATCCACTTTTTTGCGGTGGGGCAGTTGTTCGAACAGGCGGATTTGGGGTGGCTGAAGGAAATCGTCGAGGAAGGCCACCCGGTAGGAAATCACACCTACGACCACGTCAACGTACTGGCCGGCCGCCGCGAGGATCTACAGTATCGCTTTCAGCGAGCCCCCTGGCTGCTGGAGGATCGACCGGTGTTGGAGCTGATTCGTGAGAACATTTTGCGCACCACAAGAGCCATGGAATATCGGCTGGGGGTCCAACCCAGCGGCTTTCGCACCCCGGGTGGTTTCTCCGAGGGACTGAAGGCGCATCCTGCGGTGCGAGCCATGCTGATGGATTTGGGATACTCATGGGTCAGTAGCCTCTACCCGGCTCATCCCAACACCCAGCCACTTCAGCAGCCCGACGAACCATTGCTCGATCAGATCGCCGAAACCCAGAAGGCCGCGCAGCCGTTCGTCTACCCAGAGGGTTTGATCGAAGTGCCGATGAGCCCCATCAGCGATATCGGAGCGTTTCGCAATGGCCGTTGGAATCTAGAAAGCTTTCTGCGATCGATTGAAAAGAGTGTGCGCTGGTCGATCGAACACGGAACCGTTTTTGATTTTTTAGCGCATCCATCCTGCTTGGGAGTCGTTGACCCGGAGTTTCGGGCGATCGATCTGATTTGCAGGTTGGTGAAGGAGTCGGAGGGAAGAGCGGAGCTGACCGATCTGGCGACAATCGCAAGGGATGTAAGTTGAAACGGGCTCGCGAACGACTCTCTAGGTTCGATCCGATGCATGCTGAGGATCTTCTCGCCATGACGGCCCCTTCGAGCCGGAGAACGGAGGCAGATTAGACAACCTCGACGAAAGCACTGGCGATGGATCAGTCCGCCGCTAGAAATGCGGGATTTCCAATCGATGGTTGTCGACGATCCCGGTTTACCTCCTGGCCCGGTCGATTCACGCTGCCTGTTCCGCGATCCTGCTGCGCCTCGATGCGAGAGTCCAGATTCCAAATGACAGAAGCAATGCCCCAATCACGCCCGTCCTGATTCTTTCCCTGCGAACTACCCTAGCCAAATCAGCCCTCTCCTTCTCTTCCGATTTGAGCTTCGCCGCTAAACGATCTTGCATGCGACGATTCAGAGCCTCTTGTTCTGCTACGGCGCGTTGGATGACTTCCGGATCACCTACCTGGATGGCTTGCTGTAGCCTTTCGGTACGTTCTAAGTAGTCCTTGGTGTCCGAGATAAACCCGGTTGAATCCGACAAGACGACCTCTGTATCCACTGGACGAGTCATCCCAGCATGGGGTCCAATCGCTACCCAAGCCAAGTACAGTCCCAGGCCGATCGCGGTGATGGGCAGCACCCAGGACGGAACGACCAGTTGCGACCGCCGTGTTTTTTGAGAATGCATCGATTCCTTCGCTCTGCAGGCTGCGCGTACGGTCGACTGAACGTTTGCGTGATCCGGCCTGCGCGGATTGAAAAGGATGTGAAATCGATTTTGAACTGCGGCTTGGGGCCTAGGTTCCGTTCGCCGGGCTGTGGTCCAAAGACGGCGCTTTTGAACTCCTTGAATTGATCCGCTTGGCGATCCAAAGGTTGGGTAACCAGCAAAGCCAAGCCACAATAGGGTAGGCCACGCCGAAATCAAGCTGGAAGATACCGATCAGCAAAGGCAACCATAACCTCAAAGTGACAGCCGCGCAGCAAGCGCTATAGCTATACACCATCAGTCGCTCGTGTCTCCAAAGATCTCGCTGTCGGATGCGATAGTATGCCTGGAAGGTCACGCCGAGCCAAAACACTCCGAGACTTCCAAAACCCAATCCAGCAATCGATCCCGTAGTGGTTTGGGGAGCAATCCAAACCCCGGCTAAGCCGCTCACGCAGGCCATGAGAACGTAGACTTTCCCGACGAACCGATGCATTTCCCGATAGCGTTCTCGCCATGACTTCACGAACTGGGACCACCCAACCGAAAGAGCAACTCCACCGCAGACGATATGGGTATAGAAACCAACTCGCCACATTGCATCGCCGATAAGAGCGTCGCTCTTGGTCTGCAGGATTCCAATTTTGCCATCGACCATCAGATAGACGAGCGGATAGGTTCCAATGATCGAGCAGAGAGCAGCGAGAGGGATAAAGTAAGGTGCTCTCATGAGCGATTGCTGCGCCTTTGGCGCACATCCAGGATAACCGGAAGCGCGCAAACTAAATGACCATTTGAAGTGACCTCGTTCGGCCACTTCGGTGTACCGTCTCGTGGGCTCTTTGAAGGTTCCCAAGGAGTTGCGGAGCTACAAAGAGCGAATCGTTGTAGGCTGGTGAAGATATTGGATGCGACATTGTTGATAAGAGATTCATAGCGAATCAGCAAGAGCCCAGGTTTATCGCTGCGGTGATCGGACTATGCACTTGGAGATACATAATCGCTTCGAGGATGGATGAGTTAGGCTTATGTTCGATCGATAGGTTCTTCGAAACCCAAGGCTCAGTCGATACCAAAAACATCCTTCAGCTGATTGTCGACGTAGGGCCAAACGAATGCAGCGTAGCCGCCCGGTTTCTGTTTCGGTTTGGTGGAAATCCCCAGTCGTACCACTTTCGCCAGGTCCTTTTTCTTGCGGGGCTCCTGGAAGAGAAACTGAGATACACCGTTTGGTGTATTCTCTTGCTTGATCGGCAGCATCGCCATCTGATTGGGGCTTGGGAACGCTGCTCCAACCCAATCGAGCAGTTCGCATACGGCAAATCGACCACCTCGGTCGTGGTGATGGCCGATCACACGAAGCGTCGTCCATTTGCCCGATCGCAACTGAAATCCGATCATCTCGCCAATCTGCCAGTCGTTCGATTCCTTGATGGTGCGAGTCACTTGTTTGGCTGGCGGCGGATCGGAGAGCAGCTCTGCTCTTGTCTTCGCAAGAACCGCTTCCCGTTTCGCGCGGCTCTTCGCGTCGCTCCATCTGGCCAGGTCGGACCCATCGTCGATGACCTTTAAGGCCATTTTCTTGACACGCGTTTCCAGTCGTCCCAATTTCCACTGCGTCACCGCCAGTGCGATCCAGAAAACGGGCATTTCCTCGGGATCTTTTAAGGACGATTCATACTCCTCTCGGAGCTGCTTAGTCGCCTCCGATGGCGACAACCCCTCCCCGATCCGTTCGCGGAATTCGGTGCGGATATCGGCCGCTAGATCATCAGAGAAAATAGCGACTCCCCATGCTCCCATCGGGCTTCCTCAGCACTGTGAACTCAATGAACGACGCCGCTGTGGGGGCGTAACCCGTGGATTGATATTCGCTGGTCAGTCTGAATTCTTGGGAGGAGCCAGACCACGAAGGATATCGTGTCGATTGGGTGGTGCATCGGGTGCGAAGAAATCGGGAATGGTTCTGTCTGTTCTTCGCGGTCGCGATAGGAACTCAGGAGGCCACTCCGTGATCCGCTCTGTCGTCACAT
>B570J29032_109959208_pt1 | contig 19985 bp, 10 predicted proteins | sample LakMenEpi16Nov12_FD_29032 | JGI IMG/M metagenome (IMG submission 29032) | reverse complement strand
TATCCAAGAAATAATGCAGTCATAACAGGCCAGTAGCCGGTTATAATGTCAAAAAACAGGTTCAAACCAAATTGATTTTCTATTCTGCTAATGAGAGTAGATACGGTTTCTAAATCACTGCTTCTGAAAAAAATACGCGTAAAGCTAATAAAGGTTAAGGTTACCAACATTAAAATAAATTTCACGAAGTAACGCTCACTGTTTTTGAAGGGCGAAATTTTTTGCCAGTATTTATGAATAATTAAACCTAATCCGTTTAAACCGCCCCAGATTAAAAAAAGCCAACTACTGCCATGCCATAGTCCGCCCAAAAGCATGGTTACCATTAAATTTACATTAGTATTAATCTGTTGTTTAAACGCAGGAAACTTGTAATAAAATAATGCAATAGTAATTCCGGAAATGATTAATACAAACAGTAACCATAGTTTCCCGCTTAGTAAAACCATTATTAAACCTATAAAGGCAATACAGATGTAGGAACCAACTGTACCTTTTTTGTTTCCGCCAAGTGGAATGTACAAATACTCTTGCAGCCATGATGAAAGTGAGATGTGCCATCTTTTCCAAAATTCACTGGTACTTGTTGCTTTGTAAGGCGAATTAAAATTTGTTTTTAATCTGTAACCAAACAAAAGTGCTACGCCAATGGCCATATCCGTGTAACCACTAAAATCCATGTAAATTTGGAGACTATAACCAAAAATGCCAAAAACAACTTCTAAACCACTATAATAATTTGGATTAATAAATATTTTATCAATTAGATTAACTGCCAAATAATCTGCAACTATTTTTTTTCCAAAGCCATTAAGAATTAAAAATAAAGCCATACCAAATTCTTGTGTTCTTAATTGATAGGGTTGGTAGATTTGATGAATGAACTCATTGGCTTTAACAATTGGACCTGCAACTAAATGTGGAAAAAAACACACAAAAAAGCCATAATCAATTAGTGATTTAACCGGTGAAATCTTACTTCTATATAAATCTATCGTATAACTTAAACTCTGAAACGTGAAAAATGAAACACCAATAGCAGGTAGCACATTATCTAATCTAAAAGTTGTATTAAGTGTAATATTTGATAATTGTGCAAAGTGATTGAAGAAGGCATAATCAGTGCCGACTATTTGGTTGTAACTTTGCGTAAAGAAATAGGCATATTTAAAAAAACATAAAAAGAACAAATTACAACAAACACTTATGATTAAAAGACGTTTTTTTTGCTGCTGATTGGAACTTGCAGCGATTTTTTTACCGAGGTAATAATCGTTGATGATTGTAAACAAAAGTAGTAGAATAAATAAACCACTGGTTTTAAAATAAAAGTATAAACTGGTTAAGAAAAGAAAGGTTGTTCGAGCTTTATTATTTTTATAGATAAATGAATAGATGAATAGTACCAGTACAAAAAATCCCCAGAAGAATAACTGAGTAAACAGAATTGGCTTACTCTGATTGTATTTTAAAATATTTATAAACGAATCTATCAATGTGGTGTATTTGCTTGATATGATTGAATAAAGGCTCTGTACATGTATTCACCCATAATGTTGTAACCTCTACTGTTAAAGTGTACCCTGTCGCGCGCAGCTAAACCCGCCTTGTACCATTTCGGTATTGACTTGTATCCGCCCATAAATTCAAACATGTCCCATACGGCAATTTTATGTTTATGCATCAATTCAAACATGGCAGCTCTTGCGGTTATAGATCGCTTATTAGCTGTACGGCGTTTAATATAATTGTCGGTAGTTGTTGTTAATAAAATGGCTACATCAGGGTTTACATTTTTTATCATGGTAATGAGGCTATCATAGTTTTCTATATAGTCGTCTGCTTCAAAACCTTTAGATTGTGTGTCATTAACACCAAGCGAAATGATAACCAAATCCGGCTTAAGTGTTTTAAGTTGAGGTTCAAAGTAGGTGCACCTTAAGAATGAAGAGCTTGATGCGCCATTAGCTCCTAGGCTTGCCAAATAAATACCTGTTTTTGTATCATCCTTTAAACTAAAGCCATATAAAATAAAATCTTTTTGGATTGTATCTTTTCTTATTAATTCAAAAGCAATGCTGTCTTTTAAATTTTCAAGTTTAAACTCAGTATAGCCCTCGGCAAGTTTTTCTGTCCTATCTATATTACCTGCTGAAGATTTAATAATATTAAAACTAAAAGATGGATTAAAATTATGATACACCCTAACGACATTAAAACCTTTGCATACAGCAAATTTGGTAAGGTTTATTGAAAAATTACAGCTACTGTCATTCGTTTTTGCGCTGTAACCTGCCATACCTAAGGGCAAACAAAATCCTTTAGTAACACTTCTGCATTTTAACCATTTTCCATTTGTATGTGAGGCTGCAAAAATTGGGCTGTTTGTTTTTATAATTTGATGAGGAAATACAAAGTAACCTCCACCTTTTGTGTTGAAATAGTTTTCTAAATTACTATGGAATGCATTAGACCAGGTGCCGCCTTGAACGTGTGATCCGCCGATATGAGCAACAACAATTGGATGTCCTTTTTTATTTAACTGCTGATGCATTTTCTTAAATAGCTTTAAATAACTGCTGCTATCCTTGCCATAATTGATTTTGTTTGCTTTATAATTAATAAATGGGTATGTTTTTTCTTGTGCTATTGACGAAAAAGCAAGTGAAATGGTAAGTAGTGTAGTGATCAGGAATTTCATTATTTTTTGCTTTTTAAATGTAAAATCAACTCATTATTAATTGCACTATAAAGCAGTGTAGCTATTTTTCTTGCGCCTTGTGGGCTAAAGTGGATGTAATCTGTTGCAGCATACTTTTGTTCAACCCAACTAGGCATACTGTTTTTACCACCCATGCAATCATACATGTCAAAAAAAGCACAATCTGTTTCCAATACCACCTTTTTTAAGGCATCTCTTAACGGTTCTAACATTGGGTGTGTAACGTACTCAGTGCCTTCTTTAACGCTCATGTCGGCAGGACCAATAAAAATTATACTTGCATTTGGTACTAATTTCTTTAAGGTACTTATTTGCCCTCTCATCCAATCCGCATAATTATTCGCATTCGTTTCGGAAGTGAGAGATGGCAAAACATTACCACCGAATTGAAGTATAACCAGCTTAACATTTAAATAATCGTAAAATTGTTTAAGCTGACCATTATTAACCAAATGAAAAAAAGTACCGCTGCTACCGCGTAAAGCTATGTTATCAACTATTACACCATTATCACTTTCTAAGGAAATTCCATAAAAATCCGGGCTATCTTGCCCAGTAAATTTAAACTGGTGATTTAATGTGTTGGAGACGTTGTAACTTTTAATATTAAAACTTCCGCCTTCTACTAAACTATCAGCACTAATTAATGCAGGTCCATCATAAAATTCGCACCATGTTTTTTTAAACGCACCGCCGTAAAACAACTTCAAACGATTATAGTTGACATAGCTACTGCCTGCATTTTTATTGATAACAAGGTTTACATTAGCTGAAATAATTTGTGAACTGTCTGTGATCGGTTTAACTGGCGTAAACCTGTTGAAATTAATCATGACACCATAATTAGAATGTTTAAGTCGTTTATCTTTGGATAAAAAGGCGCCAAATTTATCCCATCCCTTGCTATAGGTTACTTTACAACCCGCACTCTGGCTAACAGGCATTAGTGATAATAACCCCGGGCCATTACCACCGAACTGCCCTTGCCATTTTTGTCTTAAGTAATCAGTGATCCGATCACCTTCGATTTGGCTATCTCCATAATGCAGCACCCTGATGGATTTGGGATTTTGTTTCAGTTCCAGTAAAGCATCAAAAAATTTAGATAAGCTGGCTCTGTTTCTGAATTGTAAATTTGTATTCAATTTAACTGCACTGTCTTTTAGCGTAATCGATGTGTAATTTATTTTGGTTAAGGTATCTTTTGCTATAGTATTTGTATCTGAGGTTATTTGCTTTTCCTTTGATTCATTGATAGAATCTGCCGCAGCAAGTATTTTGCTGATATCTTTTTTTTCGGCTTGTTCTCCAAACAAACTTTGTATGGAAGGATAACGAAGATTAAATTGGCCTATTTGGCAACCATTTTCCGGGAAAATGACGCTTAATAAGCTTAAAATTAATAATATGCTAATCGTGAATAACCACGTATGTATTGGTTTATACATTATGGTAAAAATAAAAGTTCATTACAAACATTTTCCGGTGTGTAAAAAGAGTTTTGCACATGGATACTTGAATAAAATCGTAGTAAATTTGAGCAATGGACTCGCAGAAAAAGTACCTTGTAGTTATTGCAGGACCAACCGCGGTAGGTAAAACAGCTGTTTCTATCAAGTTAGCAAAATTATTCAAAACAGTTGTTTTAAATGCCGATTCAAGACAGTTTTACAAAGAGTTAAATATTGGAACCGCCAAGCCAACAAATGAAGAGTTAAAGGAAGTTGAGCATTATTTCATGAATACAAAAAATGTAACTGAATTATATGGCGCCGGACATTTTGCAAATGATGCAAGAAATTTGATTCATAAATTATTCGAAACCCATGAAGTATTAATTTTGGTTGGAGGAAGCGGTTTATACATCAATGCATTATTAAATGGGGTTGATGAATTTGATGAGGTTCCCATTAATATTAGAGAAAATTTAAATGTTATTCATGAAAAGAAGGGATTACAGGTTTTAGTCGAGATGCTTTTGGAAAAAGATCCTGCTTATGCTAAATCTATTGATATAAAAAATCCGCAGAGGGTTATTAGAGCTTTGGAAATTATTACACATACAGGCAAACCATTTTCTTCCTATTTGAAGAGTCAAGTTCAAAGTCATTCTTTTACTTCAATTAACTTGCTTTTAAATATGGAGCGAGATGCGCTTTATAAAAGAATTAATCAACGTGTTGATGACATGATGCAGAAAGGATTATTGGATGAAGTGAAAAATTTAGTTGAGTATAAAAATTACAATGCACTTAAAACAGTTGGTTATAAGGAACTGTTTGCCTATTTGGATGGTGAATGTAAGCTTGCGGAGGCAGTTGATAAAATAAAGCAGCATACCCGCAATTACGCTAAACGACAATTGACCTGGTTTAATAATAAAGGCAATTTTAATACATTTCACCCCGAAGATTTGGATGGAATTGTTCGATACATCAATTTAAAAATTCAGCATGCTTAATTTATCCACAGTATTAAAGGAATTTAGTGTTCTTGAAAAACCAATTATAAATGTGGTCATCTCTGAGTTTTTTATTCAAATGGTTAACGCCACCTTCATGGTTGTTCTGCCACTCTATTTAGCAAAAGAGAATTATACGAATGAGGAAATTGCATTATTTTTAACATTCCGATTTTTGGGCGTATTTATTTTAGCATGGCCTTTAGGTAAATTTATAAAGGGAAGAAGGATGATGCCCTTGTTTATTATTTCAAACGTTTGTGTTCCGTTGTTTGGCTTATTAAGTGTTTTGTCATTTTCCCTGAAAATTAAAGCATTGTCTTTAGTTCTATTGTTCTTATGGGGTGCGAGCTTCACATTTATGCAGATTCCGGTATCTCCTTACATTTTAAGAAATTCTAAAAAAGAGAATCATACGGCTGCCATTAGTTTGAGTTATAGTACTTGGAGTTTTGGAAGTATTGTGAGTAGTGTAATCATTGCAGTTTTAGATTACTTGAACCCGGCGCTTTTTGATGAACATTTTGTTTTAATTCTTTTCTCTGTTCTCGGTTTTGGTGGTTGTCTCTATCTGTTTAAATCAGTTAAATACACCGAAATTGTTGAAGATGATAAGACAATTGACAATAAAGTAAATCAAAAAACGGATTGGAAGCTTATTATTAAAGCACTTGTTCCAACGCTCATTATTGCTACCGGTGCCGGCTTAACGATTCCGTTTATTAGTTTATTTTTTAATGATGTGCATCATCTTGATAAAGGTTCTTTTTCGGTGTTAAGTGCAATTGCCGCTTTGTTAGTAGCTTATGGGTCTTTATTAGTCCCTAAAATTAAACAAAATATTGGGTACAAAGTTGCAATTCCAACTACTCAATCCCTTGCTGTCATCAGTTTGGTTGCCTTGGCCACTACTCAATTTTACAATCAATATTCAGTTGCTGTTGTTATTGCAGCTGTTTGTTATCTTTTAAGGCAACCCTTAATGAATATGGCGGGCCCAATGACAACTGAGTTGGTTTTAAATTATGTTGGTAAAGAAAATCGGGAAATAACAAGCGCCTTAACAGCAGCTATATGGAGCGGAAGCTGGGTAATCAGCGGTATTATGGTCAAGATTTTATTTGCACATCAGTTTCAATTCGTCAATATTTTCTTAATCACCAGTTTATTGTACGCATTTGGTGTAATAATGTATTATTTTTTAATTTTAGATTATAATAAGCGCGAGGATCAGGGTCTAATCGAAAAATAGTGGATAAATACAAAAGCATAGTTTTTTTTATTCTCACAACTGCTGCTGCTTTTGTGGATGCGCAATCAATTGATTTGCCAATTATTTCCGCTAAACACATTCTATATTCTTCAAAGGTTTACATTGCAGGAATTCAACAGTTAAAAAGTACAAGTCTAAAAGTTTATCAATTAAGCCCCCAGTTAAAATTAATGGATAGCGTACAGGTTGAATTAAAAACAACTAAACCTTTATCTTTTGTTGAATTAGATACTTTAAGTGATCATTTGAACGTATTCGTTCAGGAACAGAAATCAACTAAAGTGAGTGTATATCGATTCACAAAAAAATTAAAACTTGTTGCTTCCAGCGAAAATGAGTCTGTAACAACGATTAATGCGTTAAGTTTGTTTGCACATGATTACTATCATTTAGGTTCTTTTTTATACACAATTAAAAAAAATACGGATAGTGCCGGTAATAACTTTTTTTTACACAAGTATAAGGCTATTGATCCCACAAAAATTAATAAATATGAGGTTGTTTGGCAGTTCCCCTTCGAAAGGAAATTTATTCAGTCTATTAAAATTATCGATGTGAAGTTCGATATTTTATTTTGTTATGTTAATATCAACTCCGGTAAAAAAGCCGGTCAGTGGTTTTTACAGATAAATGCTAATTCAGGAAAGTTATTACACGCGAACAAAATCTCCAGTGATAATTCATTTTATTCGAGCGGTAAATTATTGTTTGATACTTTGTCTACTTCGTTCGTAATGATTGGTCAAAAACTCGTGCAATCAGCAACAGAAGCATATTCGCCTATAATTACCCCAAAATTACCCAACCAATTACTAGGGTATTATATAAAGTTAGATACAACCGGTGCATTAATAGATCAGCAAGAATTTAAATTACTTATTAGCAATCAAAAATTAATGAAACCTGGTGTAAAGAAAGTGGAAGATAAATACTTATTTAGAGTTCAAGCATTAACTGGTTCATTGAGTGAAGACAACATTAACCTTGAATTGGACTTTTATAAAAATGATGATGCTTCCAATTGTTTAAGTTATTGCAATACGTTAACAAAGAAAATAAATTTTGAGCCCGTCATTAAATTAGACAACCCTACATTAACTAATAATCTTGAATTAGAGAAGTTTTATTTTAATACTTTGGAAGCAGACCCTACAGGCAAAGTATGTTTTGATTCACTGGCTAATTTACCAAATTGGTTTTATGGTAAACCCGCGGACTCTAAGTTACATTTTGCTACCGAAGAGAATGCTAAGCCATTTTGGTATTTAAAAAAGCAGGACGCAAAAACAAAAGCATGGATGATTTCTAAACTATTTTTTAACGGGAAAATTTATAGTTCAAAGTTAGTTTATACTTCTCCAAATTACAGCTATGCAATTCCGGTATCAAATAAAATTGTGGTGTTGTCTGAAACAGATAACGCTACTAAAATACAGTTGCTGGAATAAGAAATCTAAGTTATTTACTTAAATATAAATTACGCTCACTGTAAATATTTAAAAAGTACTCATCGTGTAAGTCTTTAATAAAGTAAATAGCCTCACCGGTACTCTTCATTTCAGGACCAAGTTCTTTTTGAATTTCCGGGAATTTTTCATAACTGAAAACCGGTACTTTAATAGCGTATCCATTCTTTTTAGGATTGAAATTAAAGTCCTTAATTGTTTTCTCACCTAACATTACTTTGGTGGCGTAATTTACGTATGGTTCATCATAGGCTTTTGCAATAAACGGTACAGTACGGCTCGCACGTGGATTCGCTTCGATGATGTAAACTACTTCGTCTTTAATTGCAAATTGTATATTTAATAACCCGACTGTGTTTAAAGCCAAAGCTATTTTTCGAGTGTAATCTTCAATTTGTTTAAGTACATTTTCGCTTAAATCAAATGGTGGTAAAACCGCATAACTATCGCCACTGTGAATACCGGCAGGCTCAATGTGTTCCATAATACCAATGATGTAAACATCTTTACCGTCACAAATACTATCACTTTCGGCCTCTATTGCACCCTCTAAAAAATGATCTAGTAAAACTTTATTATCGGGTAAGTCATTTAACAGTTTAACAACATGTTGTTCAAGTTCCTGCTCGTTAATTACAATTTTCATGCTTTGCCCACCTAATACATAGCTTGGACGAACTAGTAACGGGAAACCTAATTCTTTTGCAAGAGTAAGTGCTTCATCAGCATCCTGAATAACTCCAAATTTAGGGTAAGGGATGTTATTTGCTTTAAGTAGATTTGAGAAACTTCCGCGATCTTCTGCTAAATCCAATGATTTAAAATCAGTACCAATAATTTTAATGCCGTATTTTTCCAGCTTCTCTGCCAGTTTTAAGGCTGTTTGTCCGCCAAGCTGCACAATCACACCTTCCGGTTTTTCTAGCTGAATAATGTCATAGATATGTTCCCAGAAAACCGGCTCGAAATATAATTTATCTGCAGTACTAAAGTCCGTACTAACAGTTTCCGGGTTACAGTTAATCATGATTGTTTCGTAACCGCATTCTTTTGCTGCTAAAACGCCATGCACGCAACTGTAATCAAACTCAATGCCTTGTCCAATTCGGTTTGGTCCGCTTCCTAAAATGACAACTTTCTTTTTATCACTTCTTAAGCTTTCATTTTCAGATTCAAAAGTAGAGTAGTAGTAAGGTGTTTTAGCCTCAAACTCTGCTGCGCAGGTATCAACCAATTTATAAGTTCGGTTTATATTCAGTTCGGTACGTTTTTTATATACTTCACTTTCTAAACATCTTAATAAATGGGCTATTTGTCTGTCAGCATAACCTTTTTGCTTCGCTTCTAAAAGTAAATCTTTGTCGATATTTTGTAAAGATTGTTTGCTGATTTCATTTTCAAGTGCAATCAATTCTTCTATTTGTTCTAAAAACCAGATGTCTATTTTCGTTAACTTTTGAATAGTTTTAATAGAGATGCCGAGTTTCATGGCATCGTAAATCATAAATAATCTGTTCCAGCTTGGCTTTTCTAATGCTTGTAATAATTCTGCCTGGTTAGTTATTTCCTTACCATCTGCACCCAAGCCATTACGCTTAATTTCTAAACTCTGACAGGCTTTTTGTAAGGCTTCCTGAAAACATCTGCCAATACCCATTACCTCACCAACCGATTTCATTTGAAAGCCTAACTCGCGGTTGCAGCCTTTAAACTTGTCAAAATTCCAACGTGGTATTTTTACAATAACGTAATCTAAAGTTGGCTCGAAATAGGCCGAAGTGGATTTAGTAATTTGATTAATCAACTCATCTAACTGATAACCAATTGCCAGTTTGCTTGCAATTCTTGCAATAGGGTAGCCTGTAGCTTTACTTGCTAAAGCGGATGATCTGGAAACGCGGGGATTAATTTCAATGGCAATAATATCTTCCTTGTCATCATTGCTAACAGCAAATTGAACGTTACAGCCTCCTGCAAAATTACCAATGCTGCGCATCATTTTAATGGCCAGGGTTCGCATTTTTTGGTAAGTACTGTCACTTAAGGTCATTGCAGGTGCAACAGTGATACTGTCACCGGTATGAACACCCATCGGATCAAAATTTTCGATGCTGCAAATAATCGCTACGTTATCATTTTTATCACGCAATAATTCTAATTCAAATTCTTTCCAGCCTAAAACGGCCTTGTCTATCAATACTTCATGAATTGGTGATGTTTGCAGGCCGCGATTTAATAATGTATCAAAGTTTTCCTTTTCGTACACAACACTACCGCCGCTTCCTCCTAAGGTAAACGATGGTCTGATAACTAGCGGAAATCCAAATTCTTGAGCAATACTTTTCCCTTCTAAAAAACTTTTAGCAATTTTGGAAGGGGCCATGCCAACGCCAATTTCTTCCATCCTGGCTCTGAATAAGTCACGGTCTTCAGTAACTTTTATTGCTTCAATGTCAACACCTATCATCCTTACATTGTATTTCTTCCAAATACCCATTTCATCACAACGCATTGCCAGGTTTAAGGCAGTTTGACCACCCATGGTTGGCAAAACGGCGTCAATTTTACGCTCTTCAAGAATTTTAATAATTGATTTAACTTCCAACGGCAACAAATACACATTATCAGCAGTTACTTTATCGGTCATAATGGTAGCAGGATTAGAGTTAATGAGTGTTACCTCAATACCCTCTTCGCGTAAACTTTTAGCGGCTTGCGAACCACTGTAGTCAAATTCACAGGCCTGCCCAATGATGATGGGTCCTGAACCAATAATAAGTACCGATTTTATGGATGTGTCTTTTGGCATAACAAAGAATGATTTTTTTCAGGAGAAGTTTGCCTTTAAAAATCGTGTAAAGTTAAGCCTGTTTACAAATTAAAAAATAAAAGATATTGACGTTTTTTTGGAGTTTTTCACAAAGGAAAGTACTCCGTGGACTAACTTCTTTTTAATGTAAAAAAGATTAAAAGGCTGGCCTTAACGAATTATTTTTTTGGAATGAAGATTGCCTTGTTCATCTTTAACATTCAGAATATAAACCCCACTATTAAAAAACTTCAAGCTAATTATGGTTTTATTAGCATTTAGCTTTTCAAAGTAAACTTCTTTTCCTTCTAATGTTGTTAACTGAATACTTTTTATGCTTGACTTATTAGTTAGTGAGATGCTAAGTTGATCAGTAAACGGATTGGGGTAAGTATCCAAAACAAAACTCTCGCTTGCTAATAGTTTTGTAATTCCTGTAGTGCCACTGCCGGCTTTTAACTTGCTATACCAAATATCCAAAGAACCATCTCTAGTTGATCCCCAAACGGCATGTAAGGTGTCGTTGTGCAATACAGCGCTCATAAAATCATTTCCATTTTGACTGAGGACATTTCCATACGTTTCCAAGGCATCACTAATTTTAAAGTTGGGTTGAAAAGCAGAAGAGCCCGAGGGTCTATAGGCTCCATATATTTCTGACGCTCTGGCGTATCCAACTCCGGGAGCATTTCTTCTATCTCGCCAGGTGATAGCTAAATTTCCTGATTGGTCAAATGTTCCCCAAACCAAATCCTGCATTTTACCATTATTCATAGCGTCGTTGTTAATTCTGACAGGGGCACCCCATGTTGTCCCACCGTTGGTGGATTCTATCATGTAAACGTCTAAATCTGTGCTACTAATTCCCACATTCATAATAGCAACACAATTTAATGTATTGGAAGGGTTTGTTATTAGTTGATAAGCGCTTTTGGCACTGTCGTTAGCCGCAGCAGATGTGTTAAGCGCTAACATAGTTGTGTAATTGAATGTACCGCCATTATTGGTAGATGAAGCTAAATAAAATGCCGGTAGGAGATTTTGTGATGGAACAAAACTGGGGTACATAATTCTTAAAGTATTGCCTGCATAACTTGGAAAGGCCATAGGTGCTGCAATTGAAGGCCCAATTAAAAAGTTGGTAGTATCAATGTATCTATAATTACTCCATGTAGCACCGTCATCTGAAGAACTAGTTAGATAGGCCCGATTAGGTGCAGGTATCCATGGAGCAGGTTTGGTTGTTATAAAAATTCTTGTTCCACTTGAGTTAACAGACATCCAGGGCCTATCCAAGGGCCGCTTTGAACCATCAGCGTAAGCGTCAATCACTTTTACAGGTGCAGAAAAACTGGTGCCTCCGTTCACGGAGTTACAATAATAAACACCACCTGAATCCGGACTCTCCCTGTAATCAATATAATTCAAATGAAGCTTGCCGGTTAGGTCAAATGCCATGTTAACATCGGCAGACTTATAAGTTGATTTGATGTGTGGTAAATTTAAACTAGAACTCCAGCTGAGTCCGCCATTAAAAGTGTTTTTAACTTTAATGGTTAAACCGCTCCCGTTTCCAAATACATAACCCATCCAGGCAACCACCATGTTTTTAGGATTGGTTGGGTTAATGGCCAAATAGGGCTCCCCCTCAAATACAGCTAAATTGGTTAAGTTTTGATTTTGAGAAATTAAGTTTTGTGACAAAGCGGCAAATAACAAAAGCGTTTTTAAATAGGTTTTCATGCTAAATAGACTATTTTAGGTTAAGAAGGTTTAGTTGAGATTTGATTTAATATTTGATGCCTATTACACAAACATCGTCAACTTGTTCCAAACTTCCTTTCCATTCATTGAAGAAATTTTCTACAATTATTTTTTGATCATGCATAGATAGCTTATTGTTTGAAAGCAATAATTCTTCCAGTTTTTTGTATTTCATTTTTTTACCGCCAGGCCCACCGAATTGGTCCGCATAACCATCACTAAAAAGATATATTTTATCTCCTTTTGTTAATTTTAATTGATTTGCTTTAAATGCTTGTTCATTCTCATGCATACCAATCGGTTGTTTATCTGCCTTCAATTTAATTAACTGATTGTTTTGGAGTATCCATGCCGGATTATTTGCCCCGGAGAAAGAAAGATCCCCGGTTTCCATATCTAGTTTAATAAGGGCAATGTCCATGCCGTCTTTTTGGCCACTTCCGGTACTTTTTAAGTTTTGCTTCACTATTTTTCTTGTTTCATTTAAAATGTCGTCAGTATTATGAAACTTATTATTAACAACTACTTCGTTTAAGGCATTACAACATATTACACTCATTAAAGCACCGGGTACGCCATGACCAGTACAGTCGGCAACTGCACAAAATTTAATATAATCATCGCTGCTTTCTTTTTTGAATCTATAAAACCAATAGAAATCGCCACTCACTATATCCTTTGGTTTAAAATACAAAAAGGCTTCAGGAAACATGAAATGAAAAATACGTTCATCCGGTAAATAAGCCGATTGAATTCTTTTGGCATAATTAATACTGTCCGTTATTTCTTTGTTTTTTTCTTCAATTTGACTGAGCGCATCCTTTAATTCAAAGGTTCGTTGCTGAACTTTTTCTTCCAGTAAGTGATTTTGCCTTTGTAATTTTTTTTCTCGGCTCTTGATAAACCAGAAAACAAGAAGTATCATGGTAATCAAACATAGTATAACAAACCAAGTTGTTTTCCAAAACGGCGGGGTAATCGCAAATGAAAAGGCTTCAGGTGTTTTGTTCCATAAACCATCATTGTTACAACTTTGCACCATAAAGGTGTAGTTTCCGGGCGGTATATTAGAATAATCAGCTTCTGTTTTTGAAGTTGGTGGCGACCAATCATTTTCTATTCCTAATAATTTATATTTATAAAGAACTTTAGAAGGCGCAACTAAATTGATACCATTAAAACTAAAGGTTAAGTGATTTTTATGGTATGGTAATTTTAAATTAACAGGCAATCCATTTTCATTTAGTGATTCACAATAATTTTCCCAGTTTATCTTATTGAAAAATAATTTGATTTCATTGATTTGTGTTTTTGTTTCTTGTGTATTAATTAAATCCAACTCAGGCTGATAACAGTAAAGTCCTTTATCTGTAATAACCCAAATGTGTTTGTTTTGATCAACAAATTGAAGCAGACAGCCAATACCAAATAAACCATGCTCTTTACCGTAAATTTTTAAAGTACTTTTCCAATTCTGATTATGCTGCATGGAATAACTTATCATGGCTTTTGATGTTCCCAAGTAAATCTTCTTATCCTGAATAATAATCGAAGTCACATCATTGAGGAGTGGGTTTTCAGTTACAGTGATAGAATCCAAAAACGTAAACTTGTTATTATCAAAATCAAATTGATACAAGCCACGGTTGTTTATTGATACCCAATAGTGACCTTTATCATCTTGTTTAATTGCTGATGCACCTTCGTTAAAAAAACCGTTTTTAGCTGAGAAAAATTCAACCCGGTTATTTTTATACAAACAAATCCCTCTCATTTGACTCAGCAACCAGGTTGCATTTTTGCTATCTCTATACAATACGGCAGTGCGCGCAAAACCTGCAAATTTGGTGTTGTAAATTTGGCGGTCGTTATTTTTTTGAATTAACAACCCACGATCATCTGTTCCAATAAAGGCTGTTCCGTCCTTTTCAAAAAACACATCAAAGCCCGCCAAACTATCTACCTCACTAATTTTATTTGATGTTATTTTGTAGCCTTTTCCTAAATAACCTAAACACCAAATTTCATTTCCATTGGGGTGCGCACCAAGTTTAACAATTTGAACTAATTTTTTACCATTGCATTCTGTAAAATGTGTCATTTTACCCGATGATGGGTCTATGCAGCTAACAGCAATATCTGTTGCAACCCAAATTTTACCATCCAGCCCTTTTATGGCACTTAAGATATTGTTACTCGGCAAGCCGGCTTTTTCTGTTATTCGGGTAAAACACTCATTAGAATATTTAAACAATCCATTACCCCAACTACTAAACCACAAGTTTTGTTGATGATCTTCGTATGCTCCCCAAAATGTATTAAATGATAAGCCTTCTTTGCTCGAATAGTTGATAAATTTAGTTCCGTCGTATTTAAATAAACCTCTTTCCCAAGTCGCTATCCAAACGTTATTTTTTTGATCTTTGATCATTCCTAACGTGCCGCTTCCCAAATCAATGTTACCTGTAAAAGCACCATTTTTGTAAGTGCGTATTGGTTGTAACCACGCATTAAACCATTCTACACCATTTGGCAATTCAACCATTTGATAGGCAGCAGTATTGAGATCGTTATACCTTATCAACGAATCGTTTTTAATGTAAAAACAACCATGTTCACAGCCAGCAACCAGTTCACCCTTTTTGTTTTTCCATACATCTCTAAACATCACTTGCTCAACTTTCAAATAAGGTTTGTAAACTTTAATTAATGGATTTTTTAAATTATTGGGGTTAATGTGAATGATATGGTTATTTTCTGAGAGCCAGAGCGTACCGTCTTCGAATTTTGAAATAGAACGAATAGCCCATTGTGGGAATTTAAAAGCGCTGTCGAAACGTATTATTTTATTGTTGATAAGCGCGCACAAACCCTTACCGGTGCCGAACCATATCCCCCCGTTATTATCTTCACACACTGAAAAAACGAGTGAACTGGAGAGGCCTTCTTTTTTGGTGTAATTTTTAAAGTTTATCCCGTCAAACCTACTTGCGCCCTTTGGTGTACATGCCCATATATAACCTTTGCTGCATTGGTATACTTTAAAAACATTGTTATCAAGTAATCCATCTTCTACACTGTAACGCGTAAAATTATGTTCTTTACCTGCCTGAACTATGGTTTGGCCTTTGCTATAGGATAAAAAAAGAAAAAAGGGAACTAAGAGCAAAAGTCGATAATGAAGCATACAAGTTAAATAAGTGTAAATATAATTTTTATGTTTTATAAATTCAATCAAGTGTTAATTAATGTTGACATATAAAAAATAGCCTCTCTTCTTTTGATTTTTAAGATATTAGTAATAACTTAGGTGCTTCTATTTTTGATTTTAATTTAATATTTAAACATTATGGCTTTCGACATTGAAATGATTAAAAAAGTTTACGCGAATATGCCGGCTCGCATTGAAGCAGCGCGTAAAACTTTAGGTAAACCTTTAACATTAGCAGAAAAAATTCTTTATTCACATTTAGATGCATCTTTTCAGGTAAAAGATTATGCACGTGGAAAAGATTATGTTGATTTTAATCCGGATCGCGTGGCTATGCAAGATGCCACGGCTCAAATGGCCTTATTACAATTCATGCAAGCCGGTCGCCCTAAAGTGGCAGTGCCATCTTCAGTGCATTGTGATCACTTAATTCAAGCTAAAGTTGGCGCAAAAGAAGATTTAAAACGAGCAAACACAGAAAGTGAAGAGGTATTTAATTTCTTAGCTTCTGTTTCAAATAAATATGGCATCGGATTTTGGAAACCGGGTGCAGGGATTATTCACCAAATTGTTTTAGAAAACTATGCATTCCCAGGCGGGATGATGATTGGTACAGACTCTCACACAGTTAACGCAGGTGGTTTGGGTATGATAGCCATTGGTGTTGGTGGAGCTGATGCCTGTGATGTAATGGCCGGGTTACCATGGGAACTTAAAATGCCAAAATTAATTGGGGTAAAATTAACCGGTAAATTAAATGGCTGGACAAGTGCAAAGGACGTTATCTTAAAAGTTGCCGGAATTTTAACTGTAAAAGGTGGTACCGACAAAATAATCGAGTATTTTGGCGAAGGTGCAATTTCATTGAGCTGTACAGGTAAAGGTACCATTTGCAACATGGGTGCCGAAGTTGGTGCAACTACCTCTACTTTTGGATACGATGATTCAATGAGTCGTTATTTAAAAGCAACCGGACGTGCCGATGTAGCTGCTTTGGCAGATGGCATTAGAGAACACTTAACCGGAGATGCAGAAGTATATGCTAATCCAAGCAAATACTTTGATGAGGTTATTGAAATTAATTTATCTGAACTAGAGCCGCATGTGAATGGCCCTTTTACCCCGGATTTGGCAACACCAATTTCAAAATTGAAAGAAGAAGCAGTTAAAAACGGCTGGCCTTTAAAAGTTGAAGCAGGTTTAATTGGAAGTTGTACAAACTCAAGTTACGAAGATGTTTCGCGTGCCGTTAGTTTAGCAAAACAGGTATCAGCCAAGAATTTAAAATCTAAAGCTGAATTCATGATTAACCCGGGTTCTGAGCAAATTCGTTATACTATTGAGCGCGATGGATTTTTAAAAGTATTTGATGAGGTGGGTGCTACTGTGTTTACAAACGCTTGCGGACCTTGTATTGGTATGTGGGATCGTGTGGGTGCAGAGAAGCAAGAAAAAAATACGATTGTTCATTCTTTTAACAGAAACTTTGCAAAACGTGCAGATGGAAATCCGAATACGTTTGCATTTGTAACGAGTCCGGAATTAGTAACAGCATTGGCTATTGCCGGTGATTTAAGTTTTAACCCGATTACAGATTACCTGACAAATGAGAAAGGTGAGAAAGTAAAATTAGATCCGCCGTTTGGTGATGAATTACCAACCAAAGGATTTGATGTGGAAGATGCCGGTTACCAGGCTCCGGCTGTTGATGGAAGCAATGTAAAGGTTTTAGTAGAACCTACCAGTAAACGTTTACAATTATTAGATCCTTTTGCTGCGTGGGATGGCGTTGATTTTAAAGGATTAAAATTATTAATTAAAGCCAAAGGAAAATGTACAACCGACCATATCTCAATGGCAGGACCATGGTTAAAATTCCGCGGACATTTAGATAACATTTCTGATAACATGTTAATTGGTGCGGTAAACGCATTTAATGATAAAACAGATTCAGTAAAAAATCAATTAACCGGAGCTTACGAAGGCGTGCCTAAAGTACAACGTCAGTACAAAGCCAAAGGAATAGGCAGTATCGTGGTAGGTGATGAAAACTACGGTGAAGGATCATCACGTGAGCATGCTGCCATGGAGCCTCGCCATTTAGGAGTTAAGGTTGTTTTAGTAAAATCATTTGCCCGTATCCACGAAACCAACTTAAAGAAGCAAGGAATGTTGGGGCTTACTTTTGCCGATGCAAATGATTACAATAAAATTAAAGAAGACGATACAATTGATGTATTAGGCTTAACCAGCTTTGCACCAGGTGTACAATTAACAGTAGCTTTAACGCATGCTGACGGCAGTAGAGAAGAATTTAAAGTAAACCATAGCTACAACGCTCAACAAATTGAGTGGTTTAAAGCAGGTGGTGCGCTAAATATTATTAGAGCCAGTGTAAAGGCGTAATGATACTTTTTTAATAGAAAAAATAAAACCCACTTATTTTTAAGTGGGTTTTTTGTTTGGGAAACCCTTGCTAAGAAAAGGTTTTGTATGTAAATTATAACAAATTTTTTGATATATTTAGATTATATTAGAGCTAAAAACTTGCACCAATCTTGTTAATATAACATGATAGTGTTACGGAAGTTGCTTGTATATATTAGTTATGCGCAAGGTTAGACGACATATCGGACAAGGCAGACACAGCTCTGCGACCGAAATTCATCACGACATTGACATAGCCACTATTGAATTAATTAAGAAACACTTAAAACCGATATAGTTATGAAAAAACAAATCAAAACAATGACGACAGTTTTCGCAGGATTAGGGTTGACTTTAGGTTTAATCTTTACCTCATGTAAAAAAGATATGAACACGACTCCAAATAATACAACTAATAATACGTCAACGCCACCTGCGGATGGCAGTTTAACAAATGCTACACAATTCTATGGCATTTTCACTTGTGGATCTTATACTTCCATACAAGTTGGTGGTTCGCCTTATACATATTATGGGGGGGCAGCATATTTCACTAGTTCAGCACAAGCTTTTATGAATTCAACGTCATCCGTTAAAGTGAATAAGGTTTATTTAAATGCAGATACGCTTACATATACACCAATACTTTCATATTACACTGATTATAATTATCCAAATATGGCCAGTGCTACATGGTCTGTTAATGGGGCCAATGGCATCGGAACTTTTTCAATGACGCATTCAGTAGCATCACCAAGTTTTGTTGTGGCCAGTATTTTACCGGATAGTATCAGTTTAAGCACAGGATTTTCTGCAACCATTTCAAACGTTTCCAATTTCACTGGAGCATACTTTAAAGTATTTGCTTCCATTAACACAACTTTAGGTACAACTGAAAAAGCCTTGATCGCCGGAAATAATGTAATTACTGTTACCCCTGCTGATCTTGCCTCATTACCTACATCAACCAATGGTGTAATTAGTATTAATCTTGAGAATAAACAAGGAATAATTTATTCTTCAAAAGCTTACTCCTTTTCGAGGGAAGCTCAATACAATAAGAAAATTAAAATTAAGCCTTAAAGAATTTTAAGTTGCCATAACAAAAAAGCCCCGAAATTTTTTCCGGGCTTTTTTATGAATTAATCTTTATCCTTTATCTTCTTTCTTTCCTTTTTTAGTGCTTCTTTTGGTTTGATCGTATTTACGATCATCTCACTTTTCTCCTTATCTTAATCCACTTCGATCCCATCACCTTCGGTCAGGTTATTCTTGATCATCTCTTCTGCCATTGGATCCTCCAAATACGTCTGGATAGCGCGTTTTATCGGAACATCTTCTTCGGTTTCGTTTCCGCTTTTAACTGTAAATAATTATACCGGCGGCGATGCTGTTATTACGTACTTCAAAGACCCAGCAAATTCAAACTAGTTGGTACAAACACCATTTACTTTGTATAACGGAACTTCATCTCCTGTAGCCTACTTTTGGTCAAAAATTGCGGGTGCAACTTTATTTATTTATGCTCAAAAGCCTGGCTTCGGACAATATACTCCCGCATTTACGTTTGCTACATAACACTTTTTTAGAGTGGTTGTTATTAAAGCATCGCAAAGAGCAGCTAATCCAAATGTAAATTATGCAGAATATAACGAAGTAAAAAACACTTTTAACCTCACTGACTAATTTTGCTAATCAAAAATATCTGACGGTCGGATATTATAGTTCGACCGCTTATATTTAATGCAAGTGGACACAAACCCAGCGCATAACAGCACATTTGCCTTATGCGGGGGACGAGGTAGCGCGGCGCGCGCCGGGATAGGCGGTCGCTTCGCGGACATTTTTGGCG
>B570J29032_109959209_pt1 | contig 19998 bp, 17 predicted proteins | sample LakMenEpi16Nov12_FD_29032 | JGI IMG/M metagenome (IMG submission 29032) | reverse complement strand
CACCTTTGGATTGAGCTGAGGTTGATGCTTTAGCAGCTGCATTTGGTTTAGTTTCTGCCATGACTTTCGTTTTTTGATTTAAAGATTACAGTTTGGTAAAAAAATATGTTTACATCGCTACTAAAATAAACAATCTGAAGTAAAAATCAAGTTGAATATTTAAGGGGCGATGAGCAAGATAATAAAATTGATTAAAAAAAGCACAAGGGTGGAAAAAAATTAAAATTTGTTCAAATTGGCGCAAATTTTTGTCATGAATGGCATCCCTACCGTTCTTAACAAAACTCTTTTTTTTTCATCATAACACTTATATTTACCTTCCACTTAAATCGAGTAAAAATGAGAGCAAATCAACTTCTCGGGGCAATATTAGTAGTTTCCCTGACCATCACACAACAATTTTCTGCTGTAGCACAGGAGAGAAGGGAAAGAAACCCTACTCCACCTCCAGCGGGTGCGCCTGCAACACCAGCAGCTACTCCACCTGCTGCCCCCCCTGCTCCAGCAAAACCTGGACCAAAACCTTACAAGGATGTCATTACTGCAAAAGCAAAAACAACCAAAGGTTTATTTAATGTTCATAAGATAGACGACAAGTATTTTTTTGAACTCCCTGAAAACCTTTTTGGAAAAGAAATTATGGCCATTACCCGTTTCAGCAAAGTAGCTGGTGGCGGTGGCGTTTATGGCGGTGAACTTGCCAATCAGCAGGTTGTAAAATTTGAAAAAGGTCCAGACAATAAAGTATTTATGAGAGTAGTGACACTCATTAGTGTTGCAGATTCTGCTCAACCTATTTATAAAGCTGTAACCAATTCTAACCTTGACCCAATCGCTGCATCATTTGACATCAAGTCATTGGGTAAGGATTCAAGTGGTGCGGTAATTGAGGTAACTGAATTCTTTAAAGGTGATAACCAGGCTGTATCTGTAAACAGTCAGTCTAAAAGAAGATTAAATCTTACTGGTTTACTCAACGATCGTTCATACATCGATGTAATCAAAAGTTTCCCTATCAACACAGAGGTAAGAACGGTTAAAACTTATGGCTCATCTCCTGCACCTGCTGGTGCTGGTGGATTTGGCATGCCTTCATCATCTCTCCCCGCTGCTAATGCAGCTGGTGCTGTAACACTTGAAATCAATACATCATTTATCAAACTGCCAGAAAACCCAATGCAGCGCAGAATGAATGACCCTCGTATTGGCTTCTTTGCGGAAGATTATACAAGGTATAGCGACGATCAACAAAAAGTTGAAAACGAAAGCTTCGTTGTTCGTTGGAGACTAGAGCCTAAAAAAGAAGATGCAGAAAAATGGAAAAAAGGTGAATTGGTTGAACCAGTTAAACCGATCGTTTATTATATCGATCCAGCAACTCCTAAAAAATGGAGGCCATATTTGATCCAAGGTATCAACGACTGGCAAAAATCTTTTGAGAAAGCAGGTTTCAAAAATGCCATTGTTGGTAAAGAATGGCCAGAAAACGATACCACCATGAGTTTGGAAGATGCACGCTTCTCTGTATTGCGTTATTTTGCTTCTGACATTCCTAATGCATATGGACCAAACGTACATGATCCACGCACTGGTGAAATCATTGAAAGCCATATTGGTTGGTATCATAACGTAATGAGTTTGGTGCACGACTGGTATTTTGTTCAAACTGCAGCTATTGATTCAGGTGCACGTAAAATGAAATATGATGACGACCTGATGGGTAACTTGATTAGGTTTGTTTCTTCACATGAAGTAGGACACACACTTGGTCTTCGTCACAACATGGGTTCAAGCAGCAAGACTCCAGTAGAAAAATTAAGAGATAAGTCGTGGGTAGAGGCAAATGGCCACACTGCTTCTATTATGGACTATGCCCGCTTCAACTATGTTGCACAACCAGAAGACAATATCAATAGATCAGGTCTGTTTCCAAGAATTGGCGATTACGATGACTGGGCAATTGAATGGGGATATGGATATGGTGCTGATGATGTTGAAGTAGATAAAAAACAACGTAACAAATTATACAACGAGCGCCTTGCAAAGAACCCAAGAATTTGGTTTGGTACTTATGAGTATGGAAATATGTCAGACCCAAGAACACAAAGTGAAGACCTGGGTGATAATTCTGTAAAAGCAAGTGAGTACGGCATCAAGAACCTGAAGAGAATCATGACTCAATTACCTGAGTGGACAAAAGAAGAATCAGACAGGTATGAAAATCTTGCACAAATGTACCGTCAGGTTGTTGGACAATTCAACAGGTATGTTGGACATGTATCTCGTAACATTGGTGGATACTATGAAACTCAAAAAAGTGTTGAGCAAGACGGAAGTGTTTTTGAAGTAACGCCAAAAGCTGTTCAAAAAGAGGCAGTAGCTTTCTTAAACAACCAGTTGTTTGCAACACCTACATGGATGATTGATCCAAAAATTTTGGATAAAATAAGCAGCCCTACTGGCGATCAACTTGGATCTCTACAAGACAATGCCTTGGGCAGTGTTCTTTCAGCATCCAGATTAACAAGAATGACAACAGCTTCCAAGCGCTTCCCTAATAGCTACGATATTGCAGAACTATTTTCAGATATGAAAAAAGGCATCTTCAGTGAGTTGAGCTCTAAAAAAGCAATTGATGGCTACAGAAGAAGTTTGCAAAAAAGCTATGTAGACAGAATGAGTGCACTCCTTGGAAATGCTTCAGCTACTGGTGGTATCACTATTTCAATGGGTGGTGCAGTTAGTGCAGGTCCAGATCCAAAGAAATCAGACGTAACATCTGTTGTAAGAGCACATCTTTCTTCATTGAGATCAGAAATTCAGGCAGCTCTCCCTGCTACAACTGATACCATGAGTAAATATCACTTAATGGATCTTTCAGAAAGAATCAAAAATGCATTAGATCCAAAATAATGTTGTTTGGTTAACTAAACCAATAGAAAAGCCCCGAATTTCGGGGCTTTTCTATTATACAATTGCTAAGCATTGAGCTGCAGATTTACTCATACCTTAAGGCGACAATCGGATCAAGTTTAGCAGCTTTCATCGCTGGATAAAGTCCAGCTGCCAATCCTACTCCAGAACAAATAATTATTCCAATAGTAATGATGTTCCATGGAATAAAGAATGGCGTATCCAATAAACTACCCACAAGGTTTCCGATGATTACACCAAGAAAAATTCCAATAACTGCACCCAATAAACTGATTAAAGTAGATTCAAAAAGAAATTGCGCACGAATTGAATTCTTTTTTCCACCCAATGCTTTTATTAATCCTACTTCTTTGGTTCTCTCTGAAACTGCAACAAGCATGATATTCATTAAACCAATTGCTGCACCAATCAATGTAATAAAACCAATTGCACCCGCAGCAGCCGAAATGGTTCCAAGTAATCCAATAAAAGTTTCAGCTATACTATCACTTTTATCTACGTAGAAATTATTGTCTTCTGTTATTTCCAATCCTCTGATGGGCCTGAATTTCGACTCTGCTTCCCCAATCGCTGTCTCCATCTGATTCAAATCTTTTACCATTATAGCAATTGAATAGGATTGATTGGGATTGGAATACCGCTGCCTCACATTGGTATAGGTTGCAAAAATCACATTATCAGCTTGTAAAAAAGCGCTGGATCCTTTTTCTTTCGTAATACCAACAACTCTGTATTTATTTTTACCAACGCGGATAACCTTATCAAGTGCCCTATCGTATTTTGCTCCAAACAGTTTGGATGCGACATCCTTACCAATGATACATATATCGGTTCCGCTCCTAACGTCATTCTTGTTGAAATTTCTACCATAGGCAATTTCATAACCATTCAGTTGCAAATAGTTTTCATCTCCACCATTGAGTGAAACTGTTGGGTTGGTTTTTTTGTTTTCAAAATTTACTACCTGGTTTCGAGGTCCGTTTAAACCCACACTAACGTCAGCTGGAAAATCATACATCTGTTTAAAAAGTGTAGCCTGCTTAAAGGTGATGATTTTACCTGTATTGGATTTTTTTACCTTACGGTTACTCTTGGTATTGGATTGTGTTACATCTGCACCTCGACCACCTCCTACAAAAGACCTTCTCTCTTTGTATCGGATACTAAAAGCATTTGCACCCATTGTAGAGAAGCTATCGCGCAGACTACTGTTCATCGCCTCGATGGCCGTAATAATGCCTACAAGCGCCATAATACCGAAAGCGATAATAGCAACGGTTATGCCTGTCCTCAACTTATTGGCCCTAACGGTTCTCCAGGCCAGTACCAGGTTATCTAGTAATTTCATGGTGTAAAAGTAGTTAAACCTTTACTTTGGCATCAAAAAGATTGATGAGTGGAGCTTTGCTTCTTGATAATTTGTAAAAATTACAGGAACATGATCAGCCAGTCCGGGTGCACACCCAATACCAGCAACAAGATGGCATTGATCACCATCATTACCTTGAAAGGTGCAGTAAAACTGATTTCTTCAGTGGATTCTGCATTTTCTTCTTTGAAATACATGGCTTGAATGACCCTAAAATAATAGTAGATACTCACTGCGGCACCTAGAATGGCAACAATAACCAACCAGAGTGAATTACCGTATTTCATAGCCGATAAAAGCATATAATATTTAGCAAAAAATCCAGCGGTCAGCGGTATTCCAGCTAATGACAAAAGGCTGACCAACATGGATGCTGCTACAACCGGATGTTTTTTTGCAAAACCATTTAACCCTTCAATTGAATGATCTTTAAACTTAGCCAAAACTGCAAATAACCCAATACTCGCAAAACCATAGGCAGCAAAATACAAGATGATCCCTTGCTTGGCCATTAGATTCATTGCATATACGCCCAATAACATAAATCCAGCCTGTGCAATAGAGGAATAACTCAACATCCTTTTTACACTTTGTTGAAAAACAGCTGTGATGTTTCCTACAATTATTGTAAGCACAATGATTACACTCAATAAAACTTCCCATTGGGCATGTACCTTACCAAATGCGGTTTCAAATAATTTCAAGAACGCAAAAAATCCTGCAGCCTTAACCAACGTAGCCATAAATGATGTGTAAACAGTCGGGGTTCCATCGTACACATCCGGCGTCCAGAAATGGAAAGGTGCTGCTGAAACTTTAAATGCCATAGAAACCATCAACAATACCAATCCGATAGTTTTCATGGGAGATAAAAATCCACCACCCATATTGATACCTTCTAAATAGAATGTACCTGCATCGCCATATAAAAAAGCAATACCCATTAGAAGAAGCCCTGTTGAAAAGGAACCCATCAAGAAATACTTGAGAGCTGCTTCGTTGCTTTTTAAATTAGACTTATCACTACCTGCAAGTACATAAAGTGGAATAGAAACAATCTCAATTCCAATAAACAACATCAACAAAGATTTGAATCCAGCAATAATTGAAATGCCTGCAGTGATGAAAAATATCAATGCATAATGATCTGAGGGCGATTTTGAACTTCCTTCAATTTCTTTGGCAGACAATAAAAAATACATGAGCAAAGTAAGGTGACTGACCACATTGAACATGTATCCAAAAGAATTGTAAACTAACATCCCTTTTGTATCAATATTGAAAAAAGGCAAGCCACTGTATTCAAGCCAATTAGATACCAAAACAGCCAATACACCAACAACTGCTATTACAGAAACAGTTTTTTTATTACTAGTAATGAAACCAGCATACATCATCAAAACGCCCCACAAAGCTGATATTATAATTGCATTCATAACTTCTAATGTGTTTAGTTGGTGCCGAATTTATTTAAAATCAATCCCACTGTTTCTGATATCATACTAAAATAGGGAGTTGGATAAACTCCCAAAACGAAAATCAGTAAACTGATAACAGTCAACATCCCAATTTGTACCTTATTGATATCTGTAAATGAATTTACCGATGCTGCCACCTCTCCATAGAAAACATTCTTCATCATGTTCAAAGTATATATAGCAGAAAGTATAATGCTAACACCAGCCAATGCTGCTAACCATGGTCGCATTTGGTATAACCCATTAAACAACATGAACTCTCCAACAAAGGCATTTGTAAGTGGCAATGCTATATTGGCAAAAGCAATGATCACCATAAAAATTGCAAGTATTGGAGCTTTCTTTGCCACTCCCCCAAGTTCAGAGATTTTTGAAATTCCAGTTTGTCTTTCAATTAAATCTGCAATCAACCACAATCCTACAATATTGATTCCATGATTGAACATCTGAATAAACAATCCATTAAGAGCAACCGCTTTTAATGTGAAAGCACCGGCTGCCATCAACCCCACGTGAGCAATAGAAGAATATGCAATCAAACGCTTAACACTGTCTTGCTTGATTGCAATGAATGAAGCATACAGCATTCCAATGACGATCAAAATTACCATCGGTTCAGCATAGGCTTTAGCAGCATAAGGGAACATGGGCAATAACCATCTAAGAACCCCAAATAACCCCATTTTCACCATGACCCCACTAAGTATCATGGTTACAGGAGTAGGCGCTTGTTCATAAGCATCTGGTTGCCATGTATGAAAAGGAAAAATCGGCATTTTGATAGCAAATGCAATCAGGAACAATAAAAACACCCACATCTGCTCTGCGTTTGTTGGTGTAGCATTGTAAAAAGACACAATACTAAATGAACTACCGGTTTTTAAGTAGATATAAAAAATTCCAATAAGTAAAAACAAAGAGCCAACGAATGTGTAAATGAAAAATTTAAATGTTGCCTTGATTCTTTTTTCTCCTCCATAGATAGAAGAAAGAAAATAAACAGGAATCAATGCCAACTCCCAGAACAAATAGAAAACAAGTGCATCAATTGCCATAAAAACTCCCATCAATCCACAAAACGTGAGCATCATCAACCCATAAAATATATTTGGATTCTTATACCTACCTGCTGGAATATTCAATATTGCAATAGGTACTACTATTGCAGTCAACAAGGTGAGCGTTCTGGTTAATCCATCTAAGATCAATGCAAAACTTGCTCCTATACCGGGTAACCATACATAACTTACTTGATTCAGCAACTGATATTTTACATCAGTATAAAAGAGATTGGTTACAATTACTCCCAAGGTGAGGAGGGAGAAAAACATAGCCGTTGCTTTAGCAGTTTTCTCAGATTTCATGAAAAAGCTAAGTATACCACCAACCAATGGTAACCAGATCAAGAGTGCAGGAAAATTATCGAATGCTGCGAACATAGTAAATACGGTTATTGATTATTTCCAGAACAATTGGAAAATGAAAAATAATATGACAGAGATCATCATAATCAGTATATAAGACCCTACTTGCCCACTTTGTAACAAACGCATTTGTCTGCCACTAAACTGTACAGCTTTGCCTACACCATTTACTAGACCATCAATGATTTTATTATCTACAACAGACCCTAAAAAAGCTGCGAATCTATCTAATGGTTTAACGATTACTGCTTCATATAATTCATCAACATACCATTTGTTAGCAAAAAATCCGGATATCCCTTCAGTTGTATTTTCAGTTTTGAAATTACTCCCAAATAAACGGCGGCTGAATAAAATAGCTATTACAATGAAACTCAGTAATATGCCCATAAGGGCCCATTCAAGGCTATGCGACAAATGATGTGCTTCGCCATTTGCACTTCCTAATACAGGCGATAAATAAGAAGACAATAAATGTGCGTCTTTTGCAAATAATGCAGGTATACCAACCCATCCACCAACAACAGACAACAAGGCCAATACCATCAATGGGAAAGTCATGGCCAAAGGAGACTCATGCAAATGGTGTTCCTGCTCATGTGTACCCCTGAACTTTCCAGAGAAAGTAAGGAAATACAAACGGAACATATAGAAAGCAGTCATTACCGAAGTCATCACACCCAATGCATATAAAACCGGGCTCTTGATCAAAGCCGCAGTTAAAATCTCATCTTTTGAAAAGAAACCTGCAAATGGTGGAATACCTGCAATTGCTAAACAGCCAATTAAAAAAGTAAGATGTGTAATGGGTAATTTCTTTCTCAATCCGCCCATGTTCATGATATCTTGCTCATGATGCATCGCATGAATTACACTACCAGCACCAAGGAACAATAAAGCCTTAAAGAAAGCATGGGTCATCACATGAAAAACACCAGCAGTATAAGCACCAACACCCAAGGCAAGAAACATGAGTCCAAGTTGGCTGACAGTAGAATAAGCCAAAACTTTTTTAATATCATTTTGTTTCAAGGCGATAGTAGCTGCCAACAGGGCTGTGGCAACACCAATCACTGCAACTAAATTCTGTGAGATAGGTGCAAGTGAATACATCACATTACTTCTTGCAATCATATAAATACCAGCAGTCACCATGGTTGCAGCATGAATCAATGCCGATACAGGAGTTGGACCCGCCATAGCATCAGGTAACCAGGTATACAAAGGAATCTGTGCTGATTTACCCATAGCTCCTATAAAGAGCAAAATAGTAATCCCAGTAATGACTGGCACAGGAGCTGATGCAGCTTTTGCAAACACTTCAGCATATGTAATAGAACCAAATTGCTGTAGTATCCAAAAGACAGCAAGCAAAAACCCAAGATCTCCAATACGGTTCATCACAAAAGCTTTCTTGGCTGCATTGTTGTAATTATTATTTCCAAACCAATATCCAATCAACAAATAGGAACACAAGCCAACACCTTCCCATCCCACAAACATCACAACAAAGTTGGAGCCCAAGACGAGCAACAACATAGAGAATACGAAAAGATTGAGGTAAGCAAAATACCGTGCAAAATGCGGTACCGTCTCTTCGTGCATGTAGGCAGTCGAGTAGACATGAATCAAAGAACCAATTCCAGTAATCACTAGTAAAAACAAAGCACTTAACTGATCAATTTGAAATGATACAGGTATTTTGAGTCCCCCAGCATTGATAAAATCAAAATACTTGATCAACTGCGTTTCAAATCCAGGTGCAGTCACTTCTTGAAATACCAAAAGGCTGATAATGAAAGAACCTATAAGTACACCTGAACCGATGATACCTACCAAGGCTCTTGACAAATAATTTCTGAACAATCCATTGATCAGAAAACCAATGAAAGGGAGCAATGGAATGAGAAAAACATATTTATTCATACAACGCTTTGAATCTGTTCAAACGATAATTAGTGTTTCAATCGATTTAAGAAATTAATATCAACCGAATGAATATTTCTATACAACATCACAATGATAGCCAGTCCGACAGTAACCTCTGCAGCTGCAACTACCATGATGAAAAACACAAAAAGCTGTGCTTCCGTACCTGCAGTAGTTGCACGATCTAATGCATAGGCATTGAGGTGATGCATTTTTGAAAAGGCAACAAGCAGCACGTTGACTGCATTCAGCATCAATTCAATACACATAAAAATGATGATGGCATTTCTTCTTGTAAGCACACCTACAATTCCGATAGTAAATAAAGCTATGGATAGGAAGATGTAATAGTTGATTGGCATTACTTGCATATGCAAAAAATTAAGAAACGATTTTTGAAGATTCTTTTTTACCCAACACCACAGCACCCACCATTGCACTCAAGAAAAGTATACTGCTGATTTCAAATGGCACCACATATTCCGTGAACAATACTTGTCCTAAATTTTTAATCAACCCTATACTCCCCTCACCACTTGTCTTTGATACTGCTCCTACATTGTCTTTTAATGCAGCTATTAAAACCAGCATTAAAGCTCCTCCAGAAATAGCTGCAGCCATTTTCATCCACTGACTTTTCTGAGGCTCGGTTTCTGTGTTCATGTTCATGAGCATGATCACAAAAAGAAACAATACCATTATGGCTCCAGCATATACAATCATATTGACAATTGCCAGGAACTGTGCATTCATTAGAATATAGTGCCCGGAAATGGCAAAGAAAACCACGATTAGCCACAAGACACTATGAACGGGATTGTTACTGAATACAACCATCAAAGCACTGAACAAAGCCAGTGCAGTGAGAAACCAAAATAATATTTCAGAAACAGGCATAATTAGTTGTTTTGGGTTTTAGCTGCTCTTGATCCTTTAGCCAATTCATAATTTTCTTTATCGGTCTTTGGATTAGGAATCAACAACTCTTCTTTGGAATAAACGAAACCCTTTCTGGTGAAATTTGATGGAGCAAAGGTTTCAGATAAGTAAATAGCATCTTTGGGACAAGCTTCTTCGCACAATCCACAGAAAATGCAACGCAACATATTGATTTCATATTTTGCAGCATATTTCTCTTCACGATACAAATGTTCTTCGTTGGGCTGGCGTTCGGCTGCTTCCATGGTTATGGCTTCAGCGGGACAAGCTACGGCACATAATCCGCATGCTGTGCAATTCTCTCTTCCTTCCTCATCTCTGTTCAAAACATGTAATCCACGGAAAACGGGACTAAAAGGTCTTTTTTCCTCTGGATAATGAATAGTAGCTTTCTTTCTGAACATGTGTCCCAAGGTAATTGCCATGCCCTTTAAAATTGCCGGCAAGTACAACCTCTCCATGAAGCTCATCGGCTTCTGCTCTAATACTTTCGCCCTTTTTGTTAAAAGTTCCATACACTTATTTATTTAACCACAACATCACTACTGCTGTGATAATCATATTTGCTAATGCCAGTGGTATTAATTTTTTCCAACCCAAATCCATCAACTGATCATATCGGAATCTGGGAATCGTCCATCTTACCCATATAAACAGAAAGAGGAAGAATAATATTTTAGAAAACAAAGCCACAAATCCCAATAATGCAGTAAGATTTGCACCAATTGAAGAAACCAGCTGTGTTTCATTCACAAATGGAATATCATATCCACCAAAGAACAGGGTTGCCATTACTGCACTGGAGATAAACATATTTACATACTCTGCAAACAAGTATAATCCAAGCTTCATGGAAGAGTATTCCTGGTGATATCCAAAATTCAATTCATTCTCTGCCTCTGGTAAATCAAATGGAGTTCTGTTGCACTCAGCAAATACACAAATCAAGAAAATTAAAAATCCCAATGGCTGATAAACAATATTCCATCCACCTTCCATTTGCTGAGCTACAATAGTTTTCAAACTTAAAGTGCCTGTCATCATGAGCAAAGCAATAAGAGAAAGTCCCATTGCCAACTCATAAGAAATAATTTGAGATGCTCCTCTCACTGCAGCAATCAAAGAAAACTTATTATTAGAAGACCATCCACCGATCATGATTCCATACACGCCCAAGCTCACCACACCAAAAACATAAAGGATCCCAATGTTTACATCTGCAATTTGGAGACTAACTTGTTTACCAAAAATCTCAATTGTACCTCCCCAAGGAATAACTGCACTCGTAAGCATAGCTGTAATCATAGCAAGAGCTGGACCGAGCACAAATAAAATTTTATTTGAACTCATAGGTATAATCTCCTCTTTGAAGAACAATTTCAATCCATCAGCTGCAGGTTGCAATAATCCGAATGGACCCGCACGATTCGGACCACGTCTATCTTGCATCCATGCTGCGATTTTTCTTTCCGCATAAGTGGTGTACATGGCAACAAGCAGTGAGAAACTAATAATCGCTCCTATCAAAAGAAATTTTTCCAAACCTAACATCAAATCAATGGCCAACAGTTCCATGGTCATTACGCTTTTTGTTTTGGATGATTAAATACTTCACCTGTCGCCGGTCCATTGATCGCACTGAGATCAACTGAAGGATCATTGACTTCACTCACACTATGAATATCCATTAGTAGTTGTGGCTTTCTTCCATCATGTACTGCAGAGAAAGTTTCTTTGGGCTTGATCGTTTTCTCATAATGACCCTGCGAAATCACAGAATGTCTGCTTACATGAGTTGGGCCTTCAATAACCCAATCAGTTGTTTTCTTTTTTTCGAAACGACATTCATTACAAATCCATTCTTCCACTTCACCCCATTGGTCTTTTCTAGCTGTTACACGAAGCACTTCCTCACCTCTCTGCCAAAGTGTTACTTTACCAGAGCAGCAAGAACATTCCCTGTGTGCGTTTACAGGCTTAGTAAACCAAACGCGGTTTTTGAACCTGAAAGTTTTATCCGTAAGGGCGCCAACTGGACAAACATCAATTACATTTCCGATAAAATTATTATCGAGCGACTTCTCTATATAGGTTGCAATCTCTGCATGATCACCTCTGCTCAATATACCATGTACACGCTTTTCAGTCAGCTGATCCGCTGTAAACACACATCGGTAACAAAGAATACAACGCGTCATGTGCAATTGTATATACGGACCTAAATCATGCTTATCGAACGTACGTCTTTTGAATTCATAACGTGTTCCTTGCTTGCCATGCTCGTAACCTAAATCCTGCAAATGACACTCACCTGCTTGATCGCAAACCGGACAATCTAATGGATGGTTGAGTAACAAAAATTCTACAACTCCATTTCTGGCATCGGTAACTTTTGGACTCGTCATATTTTTTACTTCCATGCCATCCATCACTCCTGTGCGACAGCTAGCTACCAACTTAGGCATTGGACGAGGATCTGCTTCACTACCCTTACTCACTTCAACCAAACAGGTACGGCACTTACCCCCGCTTCCTTCTAGTTTACTGTAGTAACACATTGCTGGTGGAACAACATCGCCACCGATCATACGAGCAGCTTGTAGAATAGTAGTACCCTGAGGCACTTCTACTGTGATGTTATCAATTGTTACTTTTAATTTTTTTACTTCTTCAGCCATATTTATTTTTTATAGCATCACGCGTTTACTTGTTCAGGAACATGAATTGGATCTGCATAATGTGCAAGTCCGTAATTTTTTGTCTGTGACAACTCAGGATTGTTAATATGCCATTCAAACTCATCTCTGAAATGTCTAATTGCAGCAGCCACAGGCCATGCAGCAGCATCACCTAATGGACAAATGGTATTACCCTCAATCTTGCGTTGGATATCCCACAACAAATCAATATCACTCATATCCCCTTTACCATATTCAATCTTATTCAAAATCTTCTCCATCCAACCTGTTCCTTCTCTACATGGGGAACATTGTCCGCAACTTTCATGACGGTAAAATCTAGCCAAGGTCAGTGTATGACGAACAATGCATTGGTCCTCATCCAAAACAATAAATCCACCAGAACCCATCATTGAACCAGTAGCAAAACCCCCATCCGATAAACTTTCATAGTTCATGTAACGGGTTTCACCTTTTGCAGTCTTCAACAACAAGTTAGCTGGCAAAATAGGAACAGATGAACCACCAGGAATACAAGCCTTTAATTTTTTACCATTTGGAATTCCACCACAATATTCTTCGCTGTAAATAAATTCTTCAACAGATACCGTCATATCTATTTCATAAACACCTGGTTTGTTGATATTACCACATGCAGAAATCAATTTTGTTCCTGTTGATCTCCCTACACCAATTTGCGAGTAGGCTTCACCTCCAATATTCATGATAGGAACAACAGCTGCAATTGTCTCTACATTATTTACAACTGTCGGACAACCCCATAGACCTTTAATTGCTGGGAATGGCGGCTTGATACGTGGATTGCCTCTTTTACCTTCCAATGATTCAATCAATGCAGTTTCTTCACCACAGATATAGGCACCTGCACCACGTTGAACATAAATCTCACAATCAAAACCACTACCTAAAATATTCTTACCTAAAAAACCATTTTGTTTTGCCTCAGCAATCGCTTGTTCAAGAATAGCAACAATCCATGCATATTCACCACGGATGTAGATATAAGTTCTATTGCTTCCTAATGCAAAGGAAGAAACAATCAAACCTTCAATCAACAAGTGAGGAATGAATTCCATGAGGTACCTGTCCTTAAACGTACCAGGCTCTGATTCGTCTGCATTGCAAACCAAATAGCGTGGAACACCTTCTGGTTTTGCAAGAAAGCTCCATTTCATTCCTGAAGGGAACCCTGCCCCGCCTCTACCTCTCAATCCACTTTTCTTTACCTCTTCCACAATCGCTCCGGGATCCATTTTCAATGCTTTCTCTACAGCAGCATAACCCCCTTCTCTTCTGTATACATCAAAGTAACGGATACCTTCTACGTGAGCTTTTTCTAGTAATAATTTTTTTGCCATGTTGCAGTTTTTCTGCTTTCTTATTTTTTATTTCTGCATTCTTCAATGATAGCGTCCACTTTTGCTTCAGTAAGATGTTCACGGTAGTGAAGACCCAACTGCATCATTGGTGCATAACCACAAGCGCCCAAACATTCTACAGTCTTGAGCGTGAACATGCCATCTGGTGTGGTTTCGCCAACACCAATTGCCAGTTTTTTCTTGATGTACTCAATGATCTTATCGCTTCCGTTCAACATACAAGGTCCAGTATGACATACTTCGAAAACATGTTTGCCAACTGGCTTCAAATTGAACATGCTGTAAAAAGTTGCCACTTCATAAACTTCGATAGATTCTAATTGCAACAAAGACGCAACATAATCCATGGTCTCCGCACTCAACCATCCATCAAATTCATCTTGCGCCAGATGCAACAAAGGAATGAGTGCACTCTTCTGTTTACCCTCTGGGTAACGTGCAATCATCGCTTGCACTTCTTTCATTTTATCCTCTGAAAACTTAATCATCTTTAGTTTTTTGAATGCATTATGCGTCCATTTCTCCAGCAATAAGGTTAAGGCTACTCAACGTAACAACCGCATCACTGAGCATGGTATCTTTTATGATTTCTGGATAAGCCTGATAATAAATAAAACAAGGTCTGCGGAAATGCAACCTGAAAGGAGCACGTCCACCATCACTGATTAAATAGAATCCTAGTTCTCCATTTCCACCTTCAATACAATTATACACTTCACCAGCAGGAATATCTGTTTCACCCATCACTATCTTGAAATGGTAGATCAATGCTTCCATTTTTGTATAAACATCAGCTTTTGCTGGGAGATAGTATTCTGGGGAATCAGCATGATAGACATCAGCATCAGCACCTTTAAATGCCTGCACTTTTTCATAAGCCTGGCGAATGATGCTGAGTGACTGCCAGATTTCTTCGTTGCGCACCATGAAGCGATCGTAGTTATCACCTGTCTTTCCAACAGGAATAATAAAATCAAAATCTTCATAAGATGAATATGGTGTATGAACGCGTACATCATAGTCTACACCTGCAGCACGTAAATTCGGACCAGTAAATCCATAATTCAAAGCACGTTCAGCAGAAATAGCACCAGTGCCTACAGTCCTCTCAATAAATATTCTGTTCCTGTTAAACAGGTTTTCAAACTCTTTCCAGACTTTCGGAAATTCTTCTAGGAATTTTTCAATTTTTCTGAAGGCGGTATCATTAAAATTTCTTTCAAACCCACCAATTCTTCCCATATTGGTAGTTAAACGAGAACCACAAACCTCTTCGTAGATTTCATAGATCAATTCGCGGTACTGCATCACATACAAGAAACCAGTATAAGCACCTGTATCAACACCTACGATAGAATTACAAATAAGGTGGTCAGAAATACGGGACAACTCCATGATGATTACACGCAAGTAATCAACTCTCTTCGGGGTTTTTACACCCAGAAGTTTTTCACAAGTAAGATGCCATCCCATATTGTTCAGCGGTGCTGAGCAGTAATTGAGACGATCTGTTAGCGTTGTGATTTGATAGAGTGGTCTTCTTTCAGCAAGTTTTTCAAAAGCCCTGTGGATATAGCCTACAGTCGATTCTGCTTTTATGATACGCTCACCATCCATTTCCAAAATATTCTGGAATACACCATGCGTGGCTGGATGGGTAGGGCCTAAATTAAGTCGAGTAGTCTTTTTCTCAATCGAGCCTTCTGGTAAATTTATATTGACTTGTTCAGATGTCATTTTACTTTGGTTTATCGGCCAAACATTTCGTCGTCTTTATCTATTCGGGTTTGATCTTCAAGAGGATATTCTTTACGCAAAGGGAAATAATCCATTTCATCAACATTCAATACACGTCTGAGATCTGGGTGACCAATAAAATTGACACCAAAGAAATCATAGGTTTCTCTTTCCATCCAATTCGCGCCACTGAATAGACCGGTTGCAGTATATACATCCGGCTTTTCAATAGGTATATATATTTTGATTCTTAACCTTACATTTTCTCTTAGGTTATGCACATGGTAAACGACAGCAATTTCTTCCCCTTCTCTATCAGGATAATGAACAGCTGTTATATCTGTTAGAAATTGAAACCCGAGACTTGTTTCATCGTGAAGAAAGGTCAGTAACTTAAGGTTATTATCGTGCTGCACTGTTACAGAGAGCATTCCATAAGACTCCTCCCAGGCGAGTATTTTGTCGCCAAACTGGTTACTGAGTTTTTCTTTTATAAAATCATGTGTAATTGACATAGTTCTGTTTTGGTGCAACCCTTATTGAATACCATAACCTTCCATCAAGGCCTTATACTGTTCTCCATTTCTTCTTCTAAGTGACTCATCCTGAACCAGGTCTTGAATTTTCATTACCCCATCAATGATGGCTTCCGGTCTTGGAGGACATCCTGGAACATAAACATCCACAGGAATAATTTGATCTATTCCTTGTAATACAGAATAGGTATCAAAAATACCTCCGCTGGATGCACAAGCACCAACAGCTATGACCCAACGAGGTTCTGCCATTTGAAGGTAAACCTGTCGTAAAACTGGCCCCATTTTTTTGGCAATGGTTCCCATGACCATCAACAAATCACATTGTCTTGGAGAAAATCCTACCCTTTCCGAACCAAATCTGGAAAGATCATAGTGTGAACCCATGGTTGCCATGAATTCAATTCCACAACAGGATGTAGCAAAAGGGAGTGGCCACATTGAATTTTTTCTGGCCAGGCCTACAACCTTATCCAGAGAAGTTGCGAAGAATCCTTCACCCATATGGCCTTCAGGTAGTTGCACCTGATTGATGCCCCGATCTGCGGAGCTTTTCTCAATTAAATTAAATCGAACCGGACGCGCCATAATCAACTGTTTTGTATATAACAAACGCCTGATGTACTTGTTTCTTCAGGCATTTAATTTTTTACTCTTCCCAGTGCAAGGCTCCTTTTCGTATGATGTAGATGAAGCCGGCAAGGAAAAAACCAACGAACATCAATACTGCCCAAAAACCATCCCATCCCAAACCCTTGAAATTCACTGCATACGGGTAGAAGAAAATTACTTCCACATCAAACAACACAAATAGAATGGCTACAAGGAAATACTTGATGGCCATTGGCTGACGAGCATTACCAAACTGTTCTATACCACTTTCAAAATTCTGGAGCTTGTCTGTAGTCACTCTTTTTGGACCCAATAACTGAGAACCAAGGATCATAATCGTGACCAAACCGACTGCAAATAACAATTGTATTCCAATCGGGAAATAGTCGCTTGCTTTACTCAATTCAGGGTTTTGGCCCAATACCTTGACTTGCAGGAAAAATGTCCACATCATTGGCATCGTTTTGACGGCGCAAAAATAGGTAAAAAGGGCATGAAAAAATGAAAAAATAGGAGATAAAAAAAGGACCAGGATGGATATCCTGGCCCTTAATCTGTTTATCAGTGAAAACTACTATTTTTTGGGAGCGGCAAGTGCCTTTTGGATAATATCCCTGTTTTTTATTGCATCTTGGTTATTAGGGTCAATTTCAATAATTTTCTCTAAATACCCAGCAGCTCCAGCCAAATCTTTTTTGATGTTGGCACTGTAACCAGCTAAATATCCATAAGCTGTAATCAGGGTACTTTTGTTCTTAACCTTATCAGCCTCAGCAATTGAGATGAATTTTTCACAATCTGGAACAGCAAGTCCTAATTCCATGGTTGAATCGACAACTGAAAGAGAGCGGAAAGACCAATAGTGCCCGTAAACTTCGTTAGGAAACACCGTTTTGTAAATACTAAAAATACTGTCTGCTCTTTTGTATTCAGTCGCTTTAAAATTTTCAAACCCTGCATTGTACAAATCTACTTTGCTCTGTTTTGGATTGATCGCCAATACTTTTACCAACCACTCTGCAGACTTAGCAGTATTTGCAGTTCTTTTGAAAAAGTCAGCAGCTTTTCTTGTATAATCAACCTTATTTTCAATAAGGGTATCTGCATCAATTGCTTTGGTAAAATAATAATCAACTTTAGCTGGATCAGTTTTTTGTTTTGCAGCATTGAAAGCAGCAATCAAATAATTTTCTGGATTGATATCTTCTGCACTCTTTACCTTTTGAAAGAAAGTTTCAAGATTGGCAAGCGCTTGAATTGAATCACCTAATTTATCATAACTGTATGCTTTCAAACGATAAAGACGAGGATCTGCTGAATCACCCTGACTCTTCAGGAGATCGTCAGATTTTGCAATTGCATTCTGGAAGTTTGCAGAAGCGAATTGCAAGCTGGCTTCTTCGTAATCCAAAGCTGGACCAGGTTCAGCGTGCTTCTTATAGTCATTAAAGTATTGTATCGCCTTATTTACGTCTCTTGAGAAATAGAAGACGTACATGTCGTATAGTGCTGGTGTAAAGGTTGGGTCATCTAAAATAGCATCACTGAACTTTTGAAGAAAGATGTCTCTGGATTCACTTCCTTGCGTCAAATAGATTTTACCAATTTTATGTTTTGCCATTGCCATTTTAGGATCGATGACAAGCGCATTTTCATAAGAAGAAACAGCTCCCCCACCATTTTGAATAGCACGGTACAAATCACCCATATAGATATAAGTCATTGGATCTTTAAATCCTTTGATAGCAGTTGCCAATTTCAATTTTTCAATACCATATGCAGGATCACCCCCTTGTTCAAGATTGGCTTTACCAATGGCAGTGAAAATTGCAATATCTTTTCCCTTGGTCAATGAAATTGCAGTCTCAAATTTTTGTCTTGCATCATTGGGTTTGTTTTCAGTCAACTCCACTTGTCCCATTGCGACAAGCAATAACGGATTATTACCCAATGCTCCACCCATGTGTTTCAATAAAACATCCTTAGCACCTTTTGGATCTTTGTGATCAAAATATGCTTGAGCCAACCAATACACCAACTCTGGATTGTTGGGATCAGCTTCTAAAGCTTTTCTTAATGTGTGTTTGGCGGTATTGTGCTTTTTAGCATGAATATGCTTTTTAGCTTCATGCACGCCTTGTGCAAAAAGATTCAGACTTGCTACTACCAACAGAGCCGTAAAACCCAACTTCATTTTATACATCTTTTCTCAATTTATAGGGTTGTAAATGTAAGAAATCATTTTTTATTCTGAAACATTGGCTTTTCTAATTTGAAAACCCATTCGATCTGGTACAAGATAGCCCCTTCTAAAGATCAATTGGCCCTTTTCATGCGTTAAGAAATTGACAAATCCCTTCCCCAAACCTGAATAATTCTCTTTCAGAATATAGTAAACCCCCCTGTTAAGCGGGTATCTCTTCATGGCGATATTGGCCTGATAGGGCCTGACATAGACCTCTTCAGAACAATTGGCACATTGTAAAGCAGCAATATTGACTTTCTTTTGAAAGCTGAGCTGATTGGTGTCATCCTTGTTTCCAATCCAGCTGACGCCAATAAAGCCCAAGGCGTTGGGATGGGTGGAAACGTATTCAATAACCCCCTCCGAATTTTGAGCCGCCATCACCTTTCCTGCCAAAGGTTGTCCGCGCAAGACAGAATCAATCAAAAACCTGACCGTACTTGTAGCTTTTAATCCATCCATTACCAAATCATATGGATAGCTGGTTGTGCCATTCAGCATGGATTTGATCTCTGCTACAGAAAAAAGACTATCCTTTGATTTGTTGTGCACCAAGACCGTTATTGCATCATTGGCCAGCTTTCCCCACATAGGCACAAAAGAAAGAGTGTCTTTATAAAAAAGCTCTTCCGTAGCGGTGAGACCCCTTGTTACAATAACCATCCTTGTGCTATCGCTAAGCAGATCTTTGAGGCATTCTGCTTCTGGTTTATAATG
>B570J29032_109959211_pt1 | contig 20018 bp, 17 predicted proteins | sample LakMenEpi16Nov12_FD_29032 | JGI IMG/M metagenome (IMG submission 29032) | reverse complement strand
TTTGGTTTGACTTGTTTTGTGGGCTCAATGGGTTTACAAGCACAATCAAACATTCTCAATGCTAAGATAGTTGATGAAATTGGTTTAAAAACTGAAGCGCAGCTAGAAAAAGACAACGATAGACCACTTGAATATGGCTATGTGCATGAGAGAGACATTTTGTGGGGTAAAATAGTTTGGGAGAAAATTGACCTAGATGAACGTGTGAATTTTCCATATTATTTTCCTGTTGAGGAAGATTTAGGTTCTGAACGTTTGTCTTTATTCGAAGTGTTGACTAGAGCAATGGAAGATGGTTTAATTACAGAAGTTTATTCTGACAGTTATTTTACAGCTAAAAAGTCGCTAACGGAAATCAAAAATGCACGTGTATATGTTGATACTACAAATGTTGGCCGTACGCAACTTTTTGAAACCGGAAAAGTAGATGCTGAATTTATTGTAACAACAAGAATTGAGGCCATTGACGTTAGTGATTATAAAATTAAAGGCATGTGGTATTTTGACAAACGTCAAAGTGAAATGAAATACCGTATTTTAGGTATTTGTCCTGTAACGCCAGATGTCTTTTCTTTAAAAGATAATACTGACAATCCTGATCTTATTGAATTGTTTTGGGTGTTTTATCCTGATGCAAGAGATATTTTACATGAGTATACAGCTTTTAATGACAAAAATCCTTTTGCCTCATTAAACTTTGATCACATGTTAAACTCAAGACGTTTTAATGCCAAAATCTACAAAGAGCAAAACGTGATGAAAGATAGAGAGATATCTCAGTATATGTCTGAAAATTCATTAAATCAATTATTAGAATCTGATCGTGTGAAAGAAAAAGTGAGAAACTTTGAACACGATATGTGGAGCTACTAATTTAAAATATTCGATATTTAAAACGCTTATTGTACCTTTGCAATAAGCGTTTTTTTATGTTAAATTATATCATTGTTGGTGCTGGATTAGCGGCTACTGCTTTTATACAGCAGTTGCGCAAGCAGAATAGATCCTTTATCGTTATTTCAGATGATTCATATCAATCTTCAATGGTAGCCGGCGGACTATATAATCCAGTCATTTTAAAACGGTTTACTGCTTCATATAACGCCTGGCATCAAACCAAATTAATGCGTGTGTATTATAATGACTTGGAAGATCAATTCAAAGGTAAGTATATTTATGACACCCCTTTATTAAGAAAATTTTCTTCCATTGAAGAGCAAAATAATTGGTTTGCGGCTGGTGATCATCCTGTTTTAAGTCATTTTTTAGACCCAGATTTGAAACAAATTAATAATGTGCATGTACCAGCTGCTTTTGGTTTTGGTAAGGTCAATCATTCCGGTTGGGTCGATGTCAAGCAATCATTAAGTGATATTCGTGGTTTTTTGTTAAGCCAAGGACTTTTAATAAATGAGTCATTTGATTATAAGGCCTTAGTTCACAATGAGGAACAGGTTGTTTATAAATCGTTTCACGCAGAAAAAATAGTCTTTTGTGAAGGCTTTGGCGTCATAAATAATTTATTTTTCAATGTTTTACCCATGGTTGGTACAAAAGGGGAGTTGATCACCATTGAATCAAAAGAACTTAAACTAGAACAATTTATCAAATCCAATTTATTTATTATTCCATTAGGAAATGATCTGTATAAAGTTGGCGCTACCTATCATTGGGATGACAAATCACCACAACCAACTTTGGCAGGAAAATCTGAAATCATTAAAGATTTAGATCAGATGATTAATTGCCCTTATACCATTATCAAACATGAAGCTGAAATTAGACCAACAACCAAAGATAGACAACCCTTTGTGGGGCAACACCCATTGCGAAGAAATTTGTTTATATTAAATGGGCTAGGCACCAGAGGTGTTGTTCAGGCACCAGATTTAGCTTTGGCTTTATACAATTTTATTGAATTTAAAATCGAATTACCAAAGGAAATTGACATCAAACGGTTAAAAAAAATAGCTTGGATTTAGTTTTTTTCTTGGTAATCAACAAACATATTAATCCAAATATTTCTAGAAATTCTTAAAATAAAAGGGTATAGAATAACCAAACCCAAAACCATGGCAATGAATGTTTGGACTAATGACAAGCCTATAAGCATCTTAAATATGACGAAAGCGGCAACGCCGACTGCTACGCTTAAAGCATAACTAACATACATCGCACCATAGAAAAACGAGGGTTCCATTTGATATTTTAAACCACAATGTGAGCATTTTTCATGCATTTTGATTACATTTTTAAAAACATAAGGGTTTGCGTCCACATACATGCTTTCCTTTTGACAACTTGGGCATGTTCCTTTTATTATACTATTTATCTTTGTGCCTTTACCAAACATGAGGTTTAAATTTTATTTGACAAAAGTATAACTTTTTTTAGCTTATTTTTGCAACTTTTATTACAAAACCTTTTTTTTTAAAAATGATTAATATACATAATTTATCTGTTTCCTTTAATGCAACCTATTTATTTCAGGAAGCCACATTTAAACTTAATGCTGGCGATAGGGTTGGTTTAATTGGTAAAAATGGTGCAGGCAAATCAACGATGCTTAACATTTTAAGTCGCCGATTAGAAGCAGATTCAGGCACTATTGCTTACGATAAAGATGTAAAAATTGGTTTTTTAAGACAAGATATAGATTTTGAACATGGCCGAACCGTTTTAGACGAAGTTTATTTAGCATTCAATGAAATTAAAGCCACAGAAAATCTATTAGAAAAATCTAATGCTGAATTAATTGAGCGAACTGACTATGAAAGTGATTCTTATTTAGAACTAATTCAACAGGTTTCAGATTTAAGTCATCATTTTGATATCATTGGGGGTTATTCTTATAAAGGTGATGCAGAAAGAATTTTGGTGGGATTAGGGTTTAAACCCCAAGACTTCGAAAAGCTAACTGAAACTTTTTCTGGGGGTTGGCGCATGCGCATTGAACTCGCTAAACTTTTACTTCAAAAAAATGATATTCTTTTATTAGATGAGCCAACCAATCACTTAGATATTGAGAGTATCATTTGGTTTGAGGATTTTCTAAAGTCTTTTCCAGGGGTTGTAATTTTGGTATCGCATGATAAAATGTTTTTAGACAATGTCAGCAACCGCACCATAGAAATTTCATTAGGTAAGATTTATGATTATAATCAACCGTACTCAAAATTTTTAGAGTTAAGAGGTGAAATAAGAGAAAAACAATTAGCTACGCAAAAAAATCAGCAAAAGAAAGTTGAGGAAACAGAAAAACTTATTGAAAAATTTAGAGCGAAAGCTTCAAAGGCTTCGATGGCACAATCTTTAATTAAAAAACTAGATAAATTTGAAGTGCTTGAAGTTGATGAGGAAGATACAGCAGTGATGAATATTAAATTCCCCTTGTCAAGACAGCCTGGTAAAGTAGTAATTGATATTGAAAATTGCACGAAAACATATGGCCACCACACGGTTTTTAAAGACATTAATTTATCTGTAGAAAGAGGCAAAAAAATTGCATTTGTAGGTCAAAATGGGCAAGGTAAATCAACTCTAGCTAAAGCTATTGCTAAAGAAATTGATTATCAAGGCTCAATCAATTTGGGGCATCACGTGGATTTGGGCTATTTTGCGCAAAATCAATCAGAGTATTTAGATGGAGAGAAAACGCTATTGCAAACGATGGAAGATGCGGCTACCGATCGCAACAGATCAAAAGTTCGAGACATGCTAGGCGCTTTTCTTTTTAGAGGAGATGATGTAGAAAAGAAAGTGAAAGTGCTTTCTGGTGGCGAACGTAATCGATTAGCGTTATGCAAGTTACTTTTGCAACCCATCAACGTGATGTTGCTTGATGAACCAACTAATCACTTAGATATTAAATCAAAAAATGTGCTTAAAGCGGCTTTAAATAATTTTGAAGGTACCTTAATCATTGTTTCTCACGATAGAGATTTTTTGGACGGTTTAGCAGATACAACTTATGAGTTTCAAAATAAAAATATTAAAGAATATTTGGGCGATATTAATTTCTTTCTTGAAACAAAAGTGGCTTCGAGCATGCGAGATTTTGAATTAAAAAAGGAAAATATTGACTCGGTTATTCAAAAAGAAGAGCTTCCTAAAAAGGACTTATCTTTTGAAAGCCAGAAAAAATTAAAAATGTTAAATAATCAATTAGGAAAAGTTGAAAGAGACATCCAATCTTTAGAAAAAGACATAAAAAATTTAGAAGAAAAAATGCTTAATATTGATCAAAACCAGTTAACAGATTACTTAAAACAGTATAATCAGAAAAAACAACTGTTGGACCAATATCTATCAAATTGGGAAAGTGTTTCATTAGAAATAGATGTGTTTTAATTTTTTTGGGGTTGATACCCTTTTTATATTATTTGTGTAATTAAAATCAAAAGCTTAAAAACAGACATACTAAATGTATTAGTAGGCGATTATTTTCATTTTATTTAATCATGAGGATCAAAATTTGTCTAATTATTCAAAGAGTAATGGACAAGCACAAATCCAAAATGTATTTTATGTAGGTAAAAAATAAATTTTGTCCCTTGTTTGGATTCAGAGACTAGACTTTCAGAAATTAAATCACTTCCTTGGTTTATTTCGTGTAATTACCGAATAAATATTTTATAGTTAATTGAAAAGTCAATTTTTTTTTAAATTTGTCCAAACTTAAAACCAAAACCATGAAAAGAACAGCTTTATTAGTAGGTTTATTTATTTCTTTTTTTAATTTTTCACAAGAAGAAATAGTACCCGATTCTACAAACACAGAACTAGGAAGAAACATTGTGAAAATTAATTTGGCACCCTTAGCGATTAAGAACTTTTCTCTTCAATATGAAAGGGTTTTGTCTAAAAAAACTTCTATAGCGCTTGGTATTTCCTTTATGCCCTCAAGAGATTTGCCTTTTAGAGATCAGTTTGCTGAGTATGTTAAAAGTGAAGACGGTACTAGTTTTCTTTATGACAATTTCCAAATTGGTCATTTTTCAATTACACCTGAATTTAGATGGTATCTAGGAAAGGGTTATGGCAAAGGATTTTATTTAGCACCCTATTATCGTTTTGCAAAAATTAACGTTCAAAAAGCCCCACTTCAATATGAATCTGATAATGGATTACTTGACCTAGTAGATTTACAAGGAGATATTACATCTCATTCAGCAGGATTACTTATCGGCGCAAGTTTTAATTTAGGTAAGCATATTGTCTTAGATTGGTGGATAATAGGCGCGCATTATGGTGTTTCTTCTGGTAGTGCACTTGGAACAAGTATTAGACCTCTGTCTGCAAATGAACAAGAATCTGTAAGGGACTTTTTAAATAATATTGACATACCTATCGTTAAGTTGGAATCAAATGTTACCGCAAATACCGTTACTATGAATTTTGACGGACCATGGGCGGGTTTAAGAACAGGTTTAACCTTGGGTTATAGATTTTAAACAATCGTTATTTTTATCGTTAATCAAAAGCGTTTAAAGATCAATGATTTTTAAACGCTTATTGTTTTTATGTAAATATGACCAAACAATACGTTTAGCATCTCGATTATGCGACAATGGTGTAATCAAATTTTCAAGAATTTCTATATTATTGAGTTGAAAATTTAAGTCAAAGAAAGTATAACCTTTTACCACATTATTTTGAATTAAGATGGCTACTTTTTCGCCATTTTGTCTGCCGCGATCAATAATTATTTTGTTTTTTAAATTAAATTGATGAGATTCAACAAAGCGAGAAACGCGCGCATTATAGTCTGCTTTGTTTTCTAAATTAAGGCAAGCGCCCTCACACTGTTTAATTTTATATTGAAAACAAGAGGTTTCAGTTTTATAAAGACCATTTAATTTCTGACAAAGTCTAAACTCTTCTGTTTTTTGAATTAAAAAGTTTTTAGCATCACCAAATGATTTAAATGAAATGATTTCATTACGTCTGAGATCAATTTTTTGTATAAGTATGGTTTGATACCCGTGTTCATTTTCATCTAAATAAATCGCGTATTCAAAAAAAGTATTTCTTAAGGCGCGGTTATAAATGGGTTTATGTATTTTTATTTCTTCACTTTCCTTAATTAATGCCAAAAGTTCACTACCCGTTTTCTCAAAGGTAACGGCAAATACTTCAGCTTGAATTTTTTTCGATTTGCTTGATGAACTTGTGAAATGCTGATTAACTCTTTTTCTGATATTTTTACTTTTTCCAATGTAAATAATTTTTCCGTCATTGTTGTGTATATAATAAATACCTGTTTCAGACGGCAAGCCTTCAAGTATGTCTAAAAGTTTAGGTGGTAAACCTTTGATCGCATCCTGCTTAATATTTAAAGTCAAAATATCTTTATCTACATCCTTTTCAAGTAGAAGTTTAAATAATTTTAAAGTAGCCAGCGCATCCCCGCTAGCGCGATGCCTATCAGCAATTGGAATGCCAAGCGCACGCACCAATTTACCTAAGCTATAAGAAGCCATGTCTGGTATTAATTTTTTTGATAACTCAACGGTGCATAGCGTTTCCTTTACAAAACCAAAACCCAAACGCTTAAATTCTGTTTTTAAAATTCTGTAATCAAAAGCACTATTATGCGCAACAATTGTTGTGTTTTCTGTAATTTCTATTACTCTTTTGGCAATTTCATAAAATTTGGGCGCTTGCCTAAGCATGGCATTGTTAATGCCAGTTAGTTTAACAACATAGGCGTCAATTGGACGTTCTGGATTGACAAGACTTATGAATTGATCAACAATTTCATGGCCATCATATTTATAGATAGCAATTTCAGTGATGCCTTCTTCATCAAATTTGCCACCTGTGGTTTCAATATCTATAATGCAATACATTTTCTATATCAATATCAAAATTCAATATCAAAATTCAATGTCAAAAGGCAGTAGCGTTTAGCATTGTGATATTGAAGTTAAATTACTTTTTGTTAATTATCATTTTTGAGGCTATGGCTATTAATTCTTCAACTTCATTTAAAAGTATAAATCTCATAGTTTCGTCGCCTTCTTTTATGTAGTTTAAAATTTTCAATGCGTTTCGAGATTCCTTTAATTCTTTAACAACCAAACTAACCTTAAAAACAGAATCCTTTGCGCTTATTGTGCCTTGAGCTTCACCAAAATTTAATGAGGAACTGCCAGAAGATCTAATAAGTTGATTTTTATAGTATTCATTTTCGAAAGTTTTATTCAAATTTCTTGTAAAGAAAATACATTCTCCTGCAAATCTAACCAATCTATCCTCAAAACTGAATATTTTCTCACTAAACATATATTTTTCCATTTTTTATGCTGGCGTTTTACAATTAAATTGTTGTTATAAATATATAATGGTCATTTCGTGTTGATTGCCATTATTATTGTCATTGTCTTTGCCATTGTCATTATCAGTGCCATTGTCTTTGCCATTGCCATTGTCATTCCATTATCTTTGTCATTGCCATTGTCATTATCATTGTCATTATCATTGTCATTATCATTGTCATTATCATTGTCATTGCCATTGCCATTGCCATTGTCATTGCCATTGTCATTATCATTGCCATTGTCATTATCATTGTCATTATCATTGTCATTGTCATTGCCATTGCGATTGCCATTGCCATTATCTTTGTCATTGCCATTGATTATCTCGAACCAAAAATACTACTCCCAATCCTAACCATATTGCTGCCGCATGCAATGGCTAATTCATAATCGCCACTCATGCCCATGGAAAGAATTTTTAGGTTATGATTGTGACTTTGAAATTTGTCAAATAACGTTTTTAGATAGATGAATTCTTCTTCAATTTGATTTTGGTCACTTGTGAATGAGGCCATACCCATTAAGCCAACAATTTGAATATTTTGATAGTCACTATTATTAGTTTCAATATAATTTAAAAGCCCATCTAATTCTTCTTCATTTAATCCAAATTTGGTTTCTTCATTAGCTATATCAACCTGCAGCAGGCAATTAATTATGCGGTTGTGTGTTTTAGCCTGCTTATTAATTTCTGTCAATAATTTTATGCTATCAACGCCATGAATCAGATCAATAAATGGTGCTATGAGTTTAACTTTTCTAGATTGTAAATGACCAATGAAATGCCAACTTACATCTTTAGGCATCTGCTTATGTTTTTCAACCAATTCTTGGACGTAGTTTTCTCCAAAAATTCGTTGACCAGCGTCATAGGCTTGCATCAAGTCGGCTACAGGTTTTGTTTTAGAAACAGCAACTAGCGTTACGGTTTCAGATAGTTGCGATTGTATCTTTTTCAAGTTGTTTTGAATGTACATTTTCTAAATTTTCACAAAAATAATTATTTAAATTAAACTATTTCCTACATTTGTTATCTTAATCTTTATAAAACAATTAAGACATGGCTTCTTTATCACCGTTTACAAGTATACTTGGCGTTAAAAATGCGAGACATCTATTGCGAAGAAGTACTTTTTCATATACTAAAGCGCTCGTTGATCAATTGTCGGTCTTAACAGCTGATCAGGCGTTAACTTTTTTAACGCAAACTACGCCTTATACCATAGCCTTGCCTTATGATCCATCACCAGTTGCATCCCCTGATGGTTTTTGGACAGAATCAACCGCTCTGCCAAACACCTTTCAGAATCAACAACGGAAAGCTATAATCGTTTCTGGCTGGTGGTGGTACAATGCGATAAATAGCCCAAATTTACAATACAAATTAAGTCATTTTTTATCTACTTGTTTTACCATTCAGAAAAATGGTGGTTCAGGCACCTCCACAGAATTTTATGACCACGTAAGACTTCTCTTATTTTATGCCTATGGCAGTTATAAATCCTTGGCCAAAAAAATGACATTAGACAATGCCATGTTGCGATATTTGGACAATACTGACAACAACAAAAATGTACCCAATGAAAATTACGCCAGAGAATTTTTGGAACTATTTACCATAGGAAAAGGTGAGCAAATTGGGCCAGGAAATTATACGAATTATACTGAAGCAGATATTGTTCAAGCAGCAAAAGTATTAACAGGTTTTAAACGATTAGCCAATCGATCTAATATTGATCCAGAGACTAATTTGCCTTCTGGGGTAGCCTTGTTTAACCAACATGAGACTGCTCAGAAAGTCTTTAGCGGTGCTTTTAATAATACCGTGATTTTTGGCGCAACCAATGCAGCTGCCATGCACATTGAATTACAAGAATTCATTGATATGGTTTTTAACCAAACAGCGACATCAAAAAATATTGTTCGAAAAATTTATAGATATTTTGTTAAAGCTAATATAACGTATGAGGTTGAAAATGAGATTATTACACCTTTAGCTATTGATTTAAAAAATAATGGCTACCAAGTGTTACCAATCGTAAATACACTATTAAAAAGTCAACATTTTTATGACCTTGATGATGACAATCCAAATAATGAAACCATTGGCGCAATTATTAAATCGCCCATTCAACAACTTGGAGAAATATGTAAGTTCCTACATGCTGATTTTCCAAATTTTAGCACACAAGCTGCGGAATTTTGGTTAGGTTTTTGGGTAAATTTTGCGCACAATGTTTATGCAGTCGGCGCCAATATGCCGCCTTTTGATCCAGATTCTGTTGCAGGTCATCCTGCCTATTTTCAAGCGCCAAATTTTGACAAAGATTGGATATCAGCAACAACCATTATTGCTAGATATAGAATCGGTGAATCTTTATTAGATGGTTTAAATAGAATAACAAGCAACAATAATATATTTGCTAAAATTAACATTTCACAAGTTATAAAAAATAATAATATTGTTTCAGACGCTTATGATCCCAATATTCTATGTGCCGAGCTGATGAAAGCGTTATTTGCACAAGAACCAGATTTGGATAGAATTAATTATTTTAAAAATACTTTTCTACTCCAAGGGTTTATGGATTACAATTGGTTTACCGCTTGGGAGGCCTATATCAATACGAATAACAATTCCGTGGTAGAACCAAGGCTTAAATTGTTGGTTTCAAATATATTAAAATCGCCTGAGGCACAAATGTTTTAATTATGGAAAGAAGGAATTTTATCAAATTGTCAGCGACCGCAAGTTTTGCAACGCTTTTGCCAAACGAAGTCTTTGCCTTATTGAAATCTGCTGGTTTAAGTAATTGTCCTAATATTTCAAATAGAAAAATAGTTTTGATTCAATTGGCTGGTGCAAATGACGGTATAAATACCATTGTGCCCATTAGTCAATATGATATTTATGCCAATTTGCGACCAAATATAAAACTAAACAATGTTGGTTCGCCTAATGGTATAATTAATCTTGATTCTACGCTTCCTACAGATAAGCAAGTGGGGTTGCATCCATCATTAACGGGATTCAAAGCCTTATATGACTCAGGATTTTTAAGAGTAATACAAGGTGTTGGATACCCGCAGCAAGATAAATCACATTTTAAGTCGACTGATTTATGGTTAATGGGCGGAGACGGTACACAAGCAAACAATAATATTGGTAGTGGATGGATGGGCAGATTTATGGAAAATTATTACCAAAGTTTAGTTAATGATAATTATCCTTTAGCCATTCAATTGGGAAGTAACGACGTTTCTCTTGGATTTCATGGTGTTGATGAACACGATTTGTCTTTGAATATTTCGGGGCAAGATCCTGCTGGTTTTTATTCTATTATTAATGGTCTAGGAGGTGTTGCTCCCAATATCATACCTGATTCTGAATATGGCGATTTGATGCAATATATACTCAATGTTAACCAAGCGACCAATGTTTATAGTCAAACGATCACCAATGCTTTTAATGCAGGAACCAATAGTGTAACTTATGCCAATACCAGCTTATCTAATCAATTGAAATCTGTTGCTAAATTTATTTCAGGGGGTTTAGAAACTAAAATATATCTTGTAAAAATATCAGGTTTTGATACGCATAATCTTCAAGTAGAAAGCAATACTAATAATCATCTTGGCATTCATGCCAATTTATTGTCAGAATTATCCGGTGCTATTCAATCATTTATTAATGATCTTAATAATCAAAATTTGGGTGATGATGTGATGGCGGTTACGTTTTCAGAATTTGGTCGAAAGGCGGCTGAAAATGGTAATTTAGGAACCGATCATGGCGAAATTGCACCAATGTTTGTTTTCGGAAAAGGTATTCAAGGTGGGGTTTCAGGCAATAATGTCAATCTATCAGAAGCAAATGCTCAAAATAATTATCAAATTTATACGGTTGAACACGATTATAGAAGGGTTTTTGGAACCATCTTACAAGATTGGCTTGGTGTTGCAAATCAGACTTTAAACTTAACCTTTTATGATAACACCAATAATGTTGGTTTTTCAAATCAAAAAATTAACCCCTTTATAGCAAATGGTGCTTTAGTACCTGAATCTTGCTATAGCAATGCCCTTTTGTCTTCTAATAATTACACCGCGGACCAAAACCAGCTTATTGTGTTTCCGAATCCAGCAAGCCATTTTGTTAATTTTAATTCTAAAAATGAAAATATTTTTTCAGTTGAAATATTTAATGTAAAGGGTCAATCGATTAAAAAAATTAATAACCCAATGGTAAGCAATAATTTTAAAATTGATGTATCAAATTTTGCTAAAGGACTCTATATATTAAAAGTTTCTACAGACGTTGGCGCCTATTCAAGAAAATTGATGATAGAATAGTTGATTATAACTCATAGACCAATAAACCACTCCTAAATTTGGGTTCAATATAAGTGCTTTTTGGCGGCATGATTAATTGATGGTCGGCTATTTTTTTAATTTCGTCTATACTCGAAGGATAAAGTAAGAAGCCAACTTTATAGTCACCATCATCTATTTGATTTTTCATAATTAAGGCAGATTCTTTCCCGGAAATATAGTCAATTCGCTCATCGTTTCTCAAATCTTCAATGCCTAAAATTGAATTCAATATATAGTCATATAGAATTTGTGCATCAAGATTTTTGAGTATTCCAGATTGAAGCAAATCATTTTTAAATTTTAGTTCATAAAAATTACCTTCAATATACATCCCAAATTCACCTTTACATTTAGGTTTCCAAAGTTCATTATCTTTAATACTAACAACGAAATTTTTAGATAAAATTTTTAAAAATGAGGGGGTGTCCAAACCATTCAAATCATGAATCATCCGATTGTATTCATAAATTTTTATTTGATTTTCTGGGATTAAAAAACTCATAAAACAATTGAGGTTTTCATTTTGCAGAGATTGATCTTCTTGAAACAATAACTCAGCAGATGCTGAGCGGTGATGACCATCAGCAATATAGAGTTCAGGTTGTTTCTCAAAATAATTGATAAGCCAATTAATGCCTTCTAAACCATCTATTTTCCATAAGGTGTGCTTTTCCTTATTAGTTGTGCTAAAATGATATAAGGGGATATTATGTTTCACTTTTTCAAGAAAACTTTCAATGATTTCATCGCCTGCAAAGGTCATTAATACAGGCTCGGCATTAAACTGGGTTTGGTGCAAATAATCTTTAAACAGCTCCACACGGTATTGTAAGGTGTCTTCGTGCTTTTTGATGATATTGTTTTGATAATCAGCAATTGATGTGCCTGCAATGATGCCTGTAAAGCTTTGCCATTTGGTTTGAATCTCATAAACATAAAAAGAATCTTTATCATCCGTAATTAAGATTTTTTCATTTTTGTAGTCTTGATATTTGTTGGCTACACCTTTAAAACGCTTGTCAAAAGTTGTTTTTTGACTATGTAAATAGGCGGGATGTATGATGTGTAAAAATGAATACGGATTAAAGTCAAGCCAAGCCGCTAATTCAGCCGGACTATAATCGTCATAATTTCTACAGGTAACCAGAGCCACTTTATCTGGCGCAGGTCTAACTGCTTTGAATGGTTTAATTTTTGCCATATCGTTTAGTTTGCTATCTCAGTATGCTGTAAACAGCATAGAAACTGCCAGCTTCGACTGCTTTATGTTTATTTCAAAAATCGTTTAGAAACTTTTTCTGCTTTTTTACTTTCAGCGTAATCATAGAAACCTTCTCCTGATTTTACGCCTAATTTTCCAGCCATAACCATGTTAATTAAAAGGGGACAAGGCGCATATTTTGGGTTTTTAAAACCATCAGACATGACGTTTAAAATAGATAAACAGACATCCAGTCCAATAAAGTCGGCCAATTGAAGAGGACCCATCGGATGTGCCATGCCTAATTTCATCACGGTATCAATTTCATAGACACCGCCTACACCATTATATAGTGTTTCTATCGCTTCGTTTATCATTGGCATCAAAATACGATTGGCAACAAAACCAGGATAATCATTTACTTCCGTTGGCGTTTTGCCTAGTTTTTCAGATAAATCCATAATGATTTTGGTCACTTCATCTGAAGTGTTATACCCGCGAATAATTTCAACAAGTTTCATAATAGGCACTGGATTCATAAAGTGCATGCCAATCACACGCTCGGGATGAATAACGTTTGCCGCTATTTGGGTAATAGAAATTGACGAGGTATTCGTAGCTAATATCACGTTGTGTTCACAAATTTCACTTAACTGCTTGAAAATATTAAATTTCAATTGGACGTTTTCAGTAGCTGCTTCCACAACCAAATCGCATCCTACCACACCGTCCTTCATGTCGGTATAAGTAATTATTTTTGAAATGGTTTTGTGTTTGTCTGCTTCAGAGATGGCTCCTTTAGTAACCATTCGGTCTAAATTAGAAGAGATAGTTGCTATTCCTTTATCTAAAGATTTTTCTGAAACGTCGATTAATTTTACGGTAAATCCGCTTTGTGCAAAGGTATGCGCAATACCATTGCCCATGGTTCCTGCGCCTATAACTGCTATTGTGTTCATAAATGCTCTCCTTTTTTGCCGTCTTTCTACTAGGAGTGAGTAGTTTTTTAAGTTTGTAAAATGATTTTTAGATCAATTAATAATAGGCCTTAAGGAAAGCCTAATCTGTAATAAAAAGGTTTTATTTCAATGGGTTACGTAATTGATGGTTTTATTTTTCATTCATCGAATCAATAATCATATAAGCCACCCGCAAAGCTTCTGTGCCATCTTCTAAAGTTACGATTGGCCTAGAATTCGAATTTATAGCATCAGCAAAGGTTTCAAGTTCATCTAAAATGGCATTGTTTTGCGTAATGTCTGGATTGTCAAAATAAATTTGTTTTTTGATACCTTCCGCATTTTGAAGAATTAAGTCAAAATCTCCTGGTGTTTCTGGTGCATCTTTCATGCGCACTACTTCAGCAGTTTTCTCTAAATAATCAACCGATATGTAGGCGTCTTTTTGAAAAAAGCGAGATTTTCGCATATTTTTCATTGATATTCTGCTCGAAGTAATATTGGCTACGCAACCATTTTCAAATTCAACTCGGGCATTGGCAATATCAGGGGTTTGACTTAAAACAGATACGCCGCTGGCTTGAACGCTTTTCACTTTTGATTTGACCACACTCAATATTGCATCTATATCATGAATCATCAAATCTAAAACCACTGGCACGTCTGTTCCCCTAGGATTAAATTCAGCTAAGCGATGGGTTTCTATAAACATGGGGTTTTCAATCTTGTCTTTTACGGCCAAAAATGCAGGGTTAAACCGCTCAACATGTCCAACTTGCCCTTTTACTTGATACGTATTTGCTAGGGCGATCATTTCTTCCGCTTCTGCTATAGTCGTAGCAATTGGTTTTTCAACAAATACATGTTTACCAGATTTGATGGCTACTTTTGCTGATTTATAATGAGAAAGGGTTGGAGTTACAATGTCTATGACGTCTACTGCGTGAATTAATCGCGATATGGTATCAAATCTTTTATACCCAAATTCTTTTTCAATGGCCTGCGCATACTCATCATTTTGATCGTAAAAACCGATTAAATCATATTTTTCGGATTGATGGAGTAATCTTAAATGAATTTTACCTAAATGTCCAGCACCTAAAACGCCTATTTTGAGCATGTTTTAAAAATTTAGACAAAAATAAGAAAAATATGATAAATGTGTGACTAATTTTTGGTTTGATTTTAAAAGAAAACTTATATATTTACACTTGATAAATTATGGACTTTGAAAGACACTGCCAAACACCAAGGACTTAGAAATCAGCTTATCAGTCAGCTAGTTGAAAAGGGAATTACGGACAAAAATGTATTGAAAGTCATGTCTCAAATTCCACGACATTTTTTTTTAGATTCAAGTTTTGAAGATTATGCCTATCAAGACAAAGCTTTTCCAATTGGTGCCAATCAAACCATTTCACATCCGTATACTGTAGCTTTTCAATCTAGTTTGCTAGAAATTAAAAAAGGTGAAAAAGTGCTAGAAATTGGCACAGGAAGTGGCTATCAAACCTCAGTTTTGGTTAAATTAGGTGCTTTAGTTTATACCATTGAAAGGCAAAACGAATTATTTAAGAAAACAACCTTTTTTTTAACTGAAATAGGGATTAAACCAAAAAAGATAATATTTGGTGATGGCTACCTTGGTTTACCTCAAGAAGCGCCTTTTGATAAGATTATTGTAACTGCTGGTGCGCCTTTTATTCCGAAAGCCCTATTAGCTCAATTGAAAATTGGCGGTAAATTGGTAATTCCTGTGGGTGAGGATGACCAAATCATGACCCTTCTGGTAAGAGAATCTGAAACTAAATTTGTAAAATCGGAATTCGGTTCTTTTAAATTTGTACCCCTCCTGTTGAATAAAAATTAAGCGATAAGCATTTTAGATTTTTCATCATTTAAATCTCGATCGGCCTTTTTTAGATTTTCAATATTTGTTCTTATGCGATCTAATTTGGGTTTTAAAAGTTCTTTTTCTACCTGACTTAGATGATAAATAAAATGAGCTTCATTATTTTGATGAATACTTAATTTGTAATTTTTTTTATTTACATTTGGCAATAAATTTATAATTTTTTGAAGAAAGGTATGATAATATAGAATTTTTACGCTTTTAATTTCTGAATAATCAAGTCTTAATAGTTGTTTGTTGTTTTTGGTAATTTCAAAGTAATTCTCTGTTATTACAAAGTCTTTCATTATTTTAAGTTTTAAATATCACTATATTTTTATGGATTACAAATTTAAAACATTTTATTTTATAAATTATTGTAAACAGGAAATTAGTTTATAAACAGACAAAATACATTATTTAACCGACAAAATGCCCTGATTTTATGAAAACCAACTTTTCAATGCTTAGCTACTTAAAATCTTTATTTTTATTACTATTATTTAGTTCAACACTTTTATTTAGCCAAGGTTATACAAGCTTTTTTACTGGAAATTCAACAGATTTGGTTGTTAACCCAACAGCAGGGATTTGCTTAATGGGCGGTTCTGTAGAAAATGATAATGCCATGAAATGGTTTTTACAAAAAGCCAATGGTGGCGATATTTTAGTCATTAGAACCACTGGGAGTAACGGCTATAATAATTATTTTTATTCAGAATTAGGGATACCAGTCAATTCTGTTGAGACCTTGGTCATAACAAGTGTAGCTGGCGCAACTAATGCTTATGTTTTAGATAAAGTATCTAAGGCTGAAGCTATTTGGTTTGCAGGTGGCGACCAAGGCACTTATGTTAATTTTTTCAAGAATAATGCGCTAGAAGATGCCTTGAATCAACACATCAATGTGAAGCAAGGTGTTATAGGCGGCACAAGTGCTGGTATGGCGATATTAGGTAGTCATTATTATAGTGCTTTAACAGGTGCTTCAACAACTTCAGCACAGGCCTTGGCTAATCCCTATCATACAAGTATTACTTTAGGTCAAAATGATTTTTTAAGTATACCATTCATGCAGGGTGTTATTACAGATTCACACTTTGGAGAACGCAATAGGCAAGGAAGATTTGCTACTTTTATTGCAAGAGCTAAGCAAGATGATCAAATTAATTTAAGGGGTATTGCGTCTGACGAAAGAATTGCAGTTTGCGTTGAACCAAATGGTTTAGCGAAAGTGTTTGGTGAATTTCCAACCCGTCAGCATTTCGCTTATTTTGTTTTTCCAAATTGTGTGTCTAATAATAATTTGCAAACTTGTCAACCAAATCTCCCGTTGAGTTGGCATCAAACTTTTGGTGCCTATAAAGTTTATAAAGTGCCTGGTACACAAACCGCGAGTTACAGTTTAAATATAAATGATTGGACAACTGGTATCGGCGGCACTTGGCTCAATTGGAATGTTGAAAACGGCACCTTTGATGAATATGTAGATGCTGCGCCTATTTGTCAACCTTTAAAAATAGATACGCTAAATATCAATGAGATAGTGGTCATTAATCCTGTAAAAAATGAAATGATTTTTAACCAAACTTATCAAGGAGAATTGACTATTTATAATCAATTAGGTCAACAAATTTATTTTATTGAAAATTTTAATGATTCTAAATTAATGGTTGATTTTTTAGCTATTGGCACCTATTTTTTGAGAATTAAGCACGACGAAAAAATCACCATCAAAAAACTGATTAAAAAATAATTGTGAATATATATGGCAATTAGTATCTGTTTTTAACACGATCTAAATCTCTCTTGGCATCCCGGTCTTTCATGGTGTCACGCTTGTCGTAAGTTTTTTTACCTTTTGCAAGGGCTATTTCAATTTTGGCATAGCCTTTTTCATTGATATATAACCTATAGGGTACAATAGTTAAACCTACATTTTGCAATTCTTTTTCCAGTTTTCGCAATTCCCTTCTGTTCAACAATAATTTGCGTTCGCTTTTGGCTTTATGGTTGTAATGTGTGCCAAAGGGATATTCTTCAATGTTTGAATTAATTAAAAATAACTCATGATTGCTAAACTCACAAAAGGCTTCAGCAATGGAAGCTTTGCCTAAACGAAGCGATTTGATTTCAGTACCAGTCAATACAATGCCCGCATCATATTTGACCATAAATTCATAGTCAAATCTGGCACGTTTATTCAATATGTTAATCTCCTTTTTAATCATTTTTATCAAAAATGGCAGGCAAATGTATGAATAATTGCGCGTTTTTGGTTACTTTTTTGCAAAAATCAATTTTTGCCACTACATTTTATTCTAAAGAATATCTGCTAAATGTCATTTTAGCAGATAGCTTTATCTGTAAACGATTAAAAGTTCAAATAAGAACTACTTAATTTTCAATATCAGGAGCAAAAAGTACTAAAAACTAAAAGGTTAAGTGTATTTTTGTGAACTTAAAATTTAAAAAATATGATGTCACAGCAAACACTTCAATCGCAAGACCTTATTCAATTAGAGGATCAATATGGGGCACACAATTATCATCCACTACCCGTTGTGTTAGATCGTGGCGAAGGTGTTTATGTTTGGGATGTAGAAGGGAAACGTTATTTTGATTTTCTTTCAGCCTATTCAGCGGTTAATCAAGGGCATTGTCACCCAAAAATTATTGATGCGCTCATTCAACAAGCGCAACAATTAACCTTAACCTCAAGAGCTTTTTATAACAGCAAATTGGGTCTTTACGAACAATATATCACCAATTACTTTGGTTTTGACAAAGTATTACCGATGAATACAGGTGCAGAAGCGGTTGAAACTGCGCTTAAAATTTGTAGAAAGTGGGCTTATGAAGTGAAAGGTATTGCGGAGAATCAGGCTAAAATTATTGTTTGTGAAAATAACTTCCATGGCAGAACAACCACGATTGTATCTTTTTCTAATGATGAAAATGCTAGAAAAAGTTTTGGCCCTTTTACCGATGGTTTTATTAGAATTCCTTATAACGATGTGACTGCCTTGGCTGAAGTTTTGACTAATGAAAAAAATATCGCTGGCTTTTTGGTTGAACCCATACAGGGAGAAGCTGGCGTGAATGTGCCTAGTGATGGTTATCTAAAAGCCTGTCAATCGCTTTGCGCAGCGCACAACGTTTTGTTTATAGCTGATGAAGTGCAAACAGGTATAGCTAGAACAGGTTCTTTGTTAGCTGTTTGTGGCAATTGCAATTGCGATGCAACTTGCCAAAAGCAAGAAAACACCTATGTTCAACCCGATATTTTAATTTTAGGCAAAGCCCTTTCTGGCGGTGTTTATCCAGTTTCTGCGGTTTTAGCCAATGATGCCGTTATGCATGTGATTAAACCAGGTCAACATGGGTCCACTTTTGGTGGTAATCCATTGGCAGCAGCAGTTGCGATGGCCGCATTAGAAGTAGTTAAAGACGAAAAACTAGCAGAAAACGCCGATTATTTAGGCAAAATTTTTAGACAACAAATAGGTGATTACATCAACACCAGCCATATCGCGAAAGAAGTCCGTGGCAAAGGATTGCTTAATGGTCTAGTGATTAATGATTCACCAGAAAGCGATACCGCTTGGCGAATTTGTCTATATATGGCCGAAAAAGGCATGCTGGTTAAACCAACGCATGGCAATATTATCCGCTTTGCGCCGCCTTTGGTGATGACAGAAACTGAACTTCAAATTTGTATAGACATAATTATTGACGCTTTAAAGGCTTTTGAGAAATAGTCATTTTATTTTCTAAAACTATTCACGACCTTTTTAACGATTTGAGATTAGAAAGAGGGTTCTAATTTTCCAATAATTTGGCTCTTTTAAAAAAAATCCTAACTTCGCTTATGCAAGTTTAATGGAAAATGTTTAAAGCGCTGGAACTTGCGTTTATTTAATAGTTGTGTGCTATTTTGAAAAAAAAGGCAGTACCCAAATTAAACCTTTTTATGAAAATCATATCTAACCAAACATAACTCTCAAAATATTTATAAATATGTTTAGAACTTTATTACTCTTTACCGCAATTTTTATTCTTGGTTGTAGCAAGGAAGACGATAGTACAAATCTGCCAGTAATTCCTTACCAAGAAGGTTTGACAACCAATTACATAACTGTAAACAACATTACACGAAAATATTTAGTGTACAGACCAACTGGAATGACAACTGTAAATGCTGTTGTAACAGTTTTGCACGGTGGCGGTGGACTTGGTATTGGAGTTTCAGAAATAGGTGCTCACCCATT
>B570J29032_109959212_pt1 | contig 20033 bp, 22 predicted proteins | sample LakMenEpi16Nov12_FD_29032 | JGI IMG/M metagenome (IMG submission 29032) | reverse complement strand
AATCACTTGCAACAACTATTGACTGGTTTCGCGCACAAGCATCTTGAATAACTTTTCTCTTGGGTTGTCTAAACCAATAACGGCGTGCCTCCCTTTGGTCACAGCACTCAACTTCGTGTGTTTGTTGATCCGGACTTGTTGCAATACGACGAAGTGTGGGCGGCAGCGGGAACGTGGAACGACAACTTCGGTGCCGCGCCGGCAGACATCGTGCGCGTCGCCGGTGGAGTTGTCACCAACCTCAAGCGCCGATAGCGCTCACGGTATTGAATATGCCGGTCGCAGTCGACGGCATCAAATCGCTCAGCGAGCAACAGAAGCGAAATAGTGTGGTTCTATGTCGAACAGTGATGAAACTAGCCGAGTGCTGCGTGCGTATGCCGAGGCATGGCTCGCATCAGATCTTGAAAAAGTGTTGGACTCGTATCACGATGACATTGAACTGCACTACATGGGGGAGAGCCCGCTCGCAGGTACTCATCGTGGGCGTGATGCTGCGTTTGCTGTTCTCGGCCAAGCTTCAACACGAACTGGTCGCAAGTTAATTGATGTGGAAGACGTTCTCGTTGGTCAATCTCTTGGTGCATTAATTGCAGTCGAAGACCTGGGAGATCCAGCTCAACGAGTGCGTCGGGTGCTGTTGTATCGAGTTCAAGATGAAAAACTAAGAGAGTGTTGGCTGTTTGATGAGAATCAGCGGTTCATCGATGCAATGTGGTCAAAAGGAGACTGAAATGCTTGAGATGAAATCACAATGTGAAAAATGCAATGTTGATTTGCCCAAAGAAGGTGAAGCAGCTATCTGCAGTTTTGAATGCACATTCTGCGCGCCGTGTAGTGATTCCATGCAGCGAGTGTGTCCGAACTGTGCAGGGGAACTCGTGAGACGTCCTCCGCGGACACTGTGATGGCGGATACATTTTCGGAAAGTTCACCATCGAGTGATCGCACCACCGTGAGACGCGGTGCGAAGCGAGCAGAGTACGGCCAGGAGAACATTCTTGAGATCCTGCGAGCAGGTTCGGTCGCCCATGTTGGTGTGAACACAAACGACGGCCCATTGGTTTTGCCAATGGTCTACGGATTGACTGATGACACGCTGTATTTGCATGGTGCGTTAGCGAATTCGTTGTTGAAGTCAGGTGCCGACACGGATATCTGCGTAACAGTGACAATTGTTGATGGTCTTGTCTTCGCAAAAACACCATTCAATCATTCAATGAATTACCGGTCTGTTGTCGTGCGCGGTAAGGCTCGAGTTGTTGAAGACGATGAAGAGGTCATGTGTGCTCTTCAATTGATGACCGATCACATCGTTCCAACGTGGAATACGACAAGAAATCTATCTCCAGGCGAAATCCGTGCAACTCGTATCATCGCGCTGCCATTGGATGAAAAGTCAGCAAAAGTACGAGCCGGTGAAGCAATCAACGAAGTAGATGATAAAGAGCTTGCCGTATGGTCGGGATATATGCCCATCACTTCTGTTCTTGGTTCTCCAATTACAAACAGTGACTCTGGTGCAGAAACTCCAGAGGAAGTCCTTCGGATTGTGGGACATGACATGCATAGAAAGCGTTCTTAGTTAGTCTGAATTCAGAGATCTGTGAAGACCAAACGTGGCGCGGTCACCGATCTGAAGCGTGCCATACGGTTATTGAAAGGTGCGACGTCGATTCGCAAGAGCGAATTCTGTGATAGCAGACATCGTGCGCGTCGTATGCGGAGTAGTCGCCGACGGGACGCACGCCTAGTTATTGTTGAGTCATGATGGGTCAGTATGAAATCAACGCAGTGGGAACGGTTTGCAGTTCCCGTAGTGAACCCGAGGATGACCTATGGGATCAAGAATCATCTCGCATTGAGATGGTTGCACCGTTTGATGCTCAATCACTCATGGGGCTCGAGAGTTTTTCCCACTGCATTGTTGTTTATGTATTCGACAAGGCTGCGTGGGATGAATCAAAGATGTCGCGACATCCGAGAGGCAACAAAGATTGGCCAGAAGTGGGCATCTTTGCTCAACGAGCAAAGGATCGGCCTAATCGACTTGGCGTCACTGTGTGTCAAATTGTGAAAGTCGAGGGTTCAACGGTTCATGTTGCCGGTCTTGACGCCATTGATGGAACCCCAGTTGTTGACATAAAGCCGTGGATGGTCGAGTTCGGTCCACGCGGTGACATTGCGCAGCCCTCGTGGTCAACGGAACTGATGAAGGGTTATTGGTAAACCCTCCTGCTGAGCTATTTTGCTTTTCCTGCTGCGGTAGCTGCTGGAACTTCTACAAGGCGCCCAGTGCGAACGTCGTAGATGTAGCCGTACACAGGAATGTTCTTTGGCACGAGCGGATGATTACGAATACGTGCGACGTCTTCAACAACGCTCTTCTCGGCATCGGCGATGGTGAGCCAATTGATGTAGCGACCTTCTGTTGAGCCAGGGCCTTTGCCAATGTCGGTGAATCCACCGGCACCCAGTTGTGCTGTCTCAAGACTTGATGCAAGAAGTCCACTCATCACATCATTTGTGAAGAACTCCATTCCGCAATCTGTGTGATGAATAACGAACCATTCCTTCGTACCAAGAAGTTTGTACGAGATAACAAGAGAGCGAATGGCGTCGTCGCTTGCGCGGCCACCAGCATTACGAATGACGTGAGCGTCGCCTTCAGCAAGTCCAGCGTACTTTGCTGGGTCGAGGCGGGCGTCCATGCAGGTGAGAATCGCAAAGCCACGAGCGGGCGGCAGAGCGAGGGAGCCTTTTTCGCCAAATGATTCGGCGTATTTGTTATTGGCAGCAAGCACTTCGGGAAGAACGGACATGGGGGAACTCCTGGGTTGTGGGGTAATTCCCGACAATTATGACTGAATTAGTCGGGAATTGCAACCTGGTCAGGTTTCTTCGATGGGGGAGAGCAAACCTTCCCAGCGGAACGTGGCGAGATGGTCGCAATGTTGAAAACCAACCACAAAATGGGGCGTGGTCACGCAAACGCCATCACTACCCGCTTTTGTCCCTGGAGCACAAAGTCACAAGTCATTCTCGTGATTCGCCTGGAGTGTCGAACTCAATTGTTCGAAGACCATCGAGTCAAGGAAACATCTTCAAAGGAATAGGGCTCATACTTGAATCGCTCTAGTGGCGCCCGATGCTGTCAGTACGGTAGGCGCATGACCGATAACACTCCAGAACCAGAGGCCCTCGAGAGCATCCTTGTTGAAGAGGCGGCCCAGGCAAGTAGCGCTTCAGCCAATGGAATTCGCTCGGAGAACGTACGAGCAGAGAATTTGGTAGCGGCCAAGTACTGGGGCGGCGTCCAAGTCCGAATCATCGTCACGTTTCTCTTGTTTGCAGTGTGTTGGGTGGGTGTCATCGTTCTGGGCGTAAACGGCACGTTGCCCCTGTGGCAATGCCTTGTCTTGAACTCAATCTTTGCTTCCACCTTCTACATGCCCATGCATGAAGCGGCCCACAAGAACATCTGGGGCAAGGTGTCGCGTGGTCGTTGGGTTGAGGAAGCAATCGGAACATTGTCTTCAATTCCAACTGGAATCAATTTCTCGTCGCACCGTGCGGGCCATATGCGACATCACGCATACACGAATGACCCGAAGCGAGACCCAGATCATTTCACCGACGGACGATTAAGTGAACTGCCCGTGAAGTTCTACGGAATGACCATGTTGTATTCATTTCTTCCGTTCTTTGCGCTCGTTCCACCACTACGAATTCTGTTGCCAAAGTCATTGCAGGCGGTTTTCAATGAGCGTGGAGGAAACGCCAAGGAAGGCAAAGCTCAAATTCGTTTCTGGTTACTCACCACAATTGTTCTTATCGCAAGCTTTATCACCGGGCATGGCGTTGAAGCACTTTTGTTGTGGTGGTTACCGACGCGACTTCAGCTGTGTTGGTTGATCTTCATTTTTGCTTGGTATCCGCATCACCCTGCGAATGAAACATCTCGCTATCGACACACTCGAGTTGCTGTCTTCCGCGGTTCAGGTTTGCTCATCCGCGGTCATGACCATCACGCAATGCACCACTTGTTCCCTCGCGTTCCGCATTACAAGCTGAAGGCTTTGTGGAGCGAACTTGCAGACGACATGGTCTCTCGTGGTGTTCGCACAGAAGGACGCGCTGTTGGGGCAACTCGCCCTGTTGTGTGGTGACCGAAATCTAAAAACGATCGGGGCGCGCTACGTGCGCGGCAGTAATCCACGCAATGACGGCGTACTTGTCAAAGTACTTCTCGGCGAGCATCTCAAGGATTGATTCTGCGACGTTGTCGGTCACAACTGATTCAAGGCGAATGCTTGGACCGTTCAAGTCGAGCGTGTTCTTCCCGGTAACACCTTCGCCACGTACATGGCTAACGGAGTAACCCTTTGCACCACATTTCTTGATGTCATCAATCAGTTTCTGTTCAACAACAGATTCGGCGACGATGGTGATGAGTTGACGTGCAGCTGTGTTCATGTTGTGTCCTTTATGTCAGCGCATTCGCCATAGCAATGTAGGTGGGAATGCCGATGGTGAGATTGAACGGGAATGTAATGCCTAATGATGCAGTGACGTAGAGACCTGGGCTTGCCTTGGGCAGAGCAATTCGCACTGCTGCCGGCGCTGCAATGTACGACGCGCTACCTGCCAACGTGGCCATAACAGCTACGCCACCAGTAGATAGTCCGGCGGCGGTGCCCGCAAGCGCACCAAGAAAACCATTGACGAGCGGAATGACAATTCCGAGGATCACCAATCGCACTCCAGCTTCTTTGATGTCCCGCAAACGTTCAGCCGCAATAACTCCGAGTTCGATGAGGAACAACGTAAGGGCTCCACCAAAGAGACCGACAAAGAGTGGGTCGGTGGGGGCGAGTCTTTCTGTGCCTACAGCAGAGCCAATGATGAGGCCGGCAACCAGCAGCGCAATGCTTCGACCACGAATGACTTCACTGAGTGCTTCCTTCCATGACGAACCAGATGATGCTCCACCTGCAAGGAAGAGAGCAACGATGATTCCGACAATCTCTAAGACGGCAAGGAGACCTGCGGCGAATCCCTCATAACTCATATTGCGCGACTCGAGCGATGAAATGAGAACAGTGAACGTGACTGCTGAAACCGAACCGTAGTGAGCCGCGATTGCTGCTGAGTTCACAATGTCGAGTTTGCCGAAAAGACGGAGAAGTCCGAACGCAATGATGGGCGTGATGACTCCCAGTACTAACGCTGCAAGGAGTGGCTTCCAGATCTCTGATGGTGATGCCTCGGCGAGTGCGCGGCCACCTTTGATTCCAATTGCTAACAACAGGAATGTGGACAGAATTGGATAAAGCGACTCGGGGAGTCGTACTTCAAAGCGCAGAAAGGTGGCAACAAGCGCGACGATGAAGGCGATGACCGGCGCAGTGAGGAGATTGTCGGCGAGGGATGCGGCAATCATTTGGATACTCGCTTTTTCTTGAGGAGGGGATAGATGATTTCTCGAATCTCGTGCTCTGACTCGAGGGGATGGCGAAGTGGATGGTCGAGATCAATCTCATAGACATTGGTCCGTCCCACCTTCGACACGGTGACGTACCCGGCGTCAGATAACTCGTGAATGATCCGGTGGACTGTCCGTTCTTGAATACCAACTAAGTCGGCAACTTCACTGAGACGTACATCGGGTTGTCGTGCAAGGCAAATGAGGACGTGCGCATGGTTCGACAAGAACGTCCACGACGGCTCATTTGGGGCCGAAGGTTTTGGGGGCATGAAATACATGATATGAAAATCAAGTATTTCATGTCAAGTTTTAGGAGGCGAGAACTCCAGCAAAGACCTGCCATGCCAAGAGGGACTTAGCGACGAAGCTGAGTCGGATGTACCACCGTTCGCCATAGAGGTAGTCGGCCCATTTGCCCTGCGCCTTGTACTGCTTCCATTGGACGATTGCGAAGCAATTGAAGAAAATGAACAGCGAGATAACGATGCCGTAGACGAAGCCTGGCACTGTTGTCTGGGGTGGGCCGTTGGGGGCGAACATGTTGATGGCCATGGCTATCCACGGCACGGCACCGGCAATGCACCCGAACCAGAAGGGGAGAAGGTCGCCATCGCCAGGGGTGGTGTAGCGCTCTTGCAGCCATCCAAACAGGATCATGCTGGCGTTTACTCCGAAGATCGCAAGAAGGGCAACAAAGTCAGCAACACCATTGAGTTGCAAAATGACGATGATCATGATCGATGACGACAATGAATATTCAACCCATCGATAGGTGTTGATGTGATTACGTAAGCCTTGGACGTACTTCGGAAACACAGACGGCGATGCAACAAAGAAGTGGAAAAACGCAGATAGCGCCATGAAGGCGGCGACCATGTACCCAATGTTCAAGTTGAGCAGGTTGATGGGGTCGGAGAACTGGCCGGTGCCGGGTGCTTCGGTGAGGTAGATGGCGTTTACGGGAAGTGATGCATCGTTGGAAAGCAGAACGATTGCAACTAATGAAGCGAGGTGTAAGACGCCTGCCCGAATGTTGAGTTTCCGCAGGCTGGTATAGGTGTCGTCCATTCGGACAGTTTCACACAATTTCTTTCAGACGTGTGCGAACAAGTGACTGCAAGAGGCTTGTATTCGCTTTCCAGTCTGTGGGGACCTGAAAGGTGTATTTATTGACGACGAAGTCAGTCAGTTTCTTCTCGTGGGCCTCAAGAACATCAACGCTGAAGGGATTGATGGTGAGGTGATTCTTTGACGCAGAGACGCCGAAAATTGATTGTTTTCCAACACGCAAAATTGGTTGGTTCCATGCGATGACAAGTTCTAGTTGTGGGAACTTGGACTGAATTGCGGCAAAGATAGCCTGTGAGGTTTTCGCGGTGGGAGCGTCGAGACTTTTGAAGTATTCCGCTGGCGTGGCGAATCGCTTCGACGTTGTTGAACCCCGCACATACATCACCAATGCGTTTGCGTGCGCCTGACTGAAGCCGTGTTCTTCTCGCAGGTAGGCGATCTGTTCTGGGTACTTCACGTCGCCAAGGTCCTTGACACGAGTAATCCATTGAGAGATCTTGCCCCCGTGTTTCTTTTCAATGGCGGGGAAGAACTTTGTGCGGTCGCCGTCCGATGTAGCCATGACTGCATGGTAGTGAGCGACTCGCTTGGTCCGAGAAGTTTCTGCTGCACTAGCGTGACGCTATGAACGTAATTGATGCTGTTAACAAGCGCCTCTCTGTCCGCCAATTCACTGACCAACCTGTGGGCCATGACGTGTTGCGTCAGTTGGTTGTTGATGCGGCTAGAGCTCCGAGTGGCGGAAACGTTCAGCCATGGCGCATCTACGTCTTGGAAAAAGATGCAACAGACCGCCTTCGCGCGATCATTGCTGGGAATCCAGAGGTTGCTGAACCCGAGTACGACATCTATCCATCGGGTCTCACGGAGCCATATCGCACCAATCGTTTCGCGCTCGGGGAACAGATGTATGCCAAGTTGGGAATTCCGCGCGAGGACAAGCCAGGGCGTTTGCGCCAAATGGCAAAGAACATGCAGTTCTTCGATGCCCCGGCGTCAATGTTTTGTTTCATTGATCGTCAGATGGGTGCGCCTCAGTGGTCTGACCTTGGTATGTACTTGCAAACTTTTATGTTGCTGGCCACCGAGCGCGGTCTCGGCACGTGCGCACAGGAGTACTGGTCGGTACAGCACAAGGCAGTTCGTGAGTTCTGTGGTGCACCGGACAATGAGTTGCTGTTCTGCGGTATGGCAATTGGCTACACAGATGAATCTGCACCTGTGAACTCTTTGGTGTCAGAACGCATGCCGTTTGAAGGCTTCGCCAAGTTCGTCTCGTAAATCTCGATACGGGCTGCAGTGAGACAATCAGTATGAGCAAATCCCACAACGTTGTTCTTGTCCCTTCATTAGGGCGCCCTGCATCTGACTTTGCTCGCCTAGAGAGAGATCTTGCGGGCGCAGGCTTTATGCCTGTTTCGGTGGAACCATTTCCTGAATGGGAAGGTGGGCCCACTCTCCACGATCTGGCAGGTGCGGTTGTGGCCAATCTTGAAGAACAAGGTGTTACACAATTTCATCTCATAGGACATGCATTTGGTAATCGATTGTCTCGTTGCATCACTGCGGACTTCAACTCGAGAGTTGAGTCACTCACGTTGCTGGCTGCTGGTGGCTTAGTGGAACCAGAACCCCACATCTGGCGTGCACTCTCTCAGTGCTACAACACTGAACTTTCCTCCGAGGAACACTTGTCGTATGTGAAGGAAGCTTTCTTCGCTGATGGCAACGACCCAACCGTGTGGCGTGATGGGTGGATGCCAGAAGTTATGCGGTATCAGCGTGCCGCAGTTCAGCGAACTCCACGAGATGAGTGGTGGTCAGCAAATGTGGATCGAGTGCTGGTGGTGCAAGGGCTACGAGATGCCATTGCCCCTGTGGAGAATGGCCGACGCTATAAAGCCGAATCTGCGCCGCACGCGCAGTTGGTGGAAATAAACAATGCGGGTCATGCGTTATTGCCTGAACAGCCCCAAGCAATTGCAGAAGCCGTGCTTACGTTTTTGTTGGAGTAACTCTCTAGCTCGCAATGCCGTGAACAATGTCGTGAGCCACGGAACGAACTGGCCGTTGTTCACGACGAGCTTGTGATCGAAGTTCGTTGAATGCAACGGACATGTCGGTGTTGTTGCGGGCGGCGAGAACTCCCTTGGCCTGTTCAATAACAATTCGGCTATCGAGTGCTCCCTGTAGTTGAGTAACCAATGTGCGGGCCTGCTGAATGCGATGCGTTTGATCAATAGTGGTGGCAGCAATGTCGGCGATACTTTGAAGAACTGCGATGCCTTGCTCGTCAATTCCAGGAGTGTTGTGGCTGAAGAGGCAAATGACTCCGAGAGCTGTTCCCCGCACACGTAATGGGAATGCATAGTCGTAGTACACAAGAGTGGAGTCGCCGGAAATAGAGAACTCGGTTTGAAGCGTTCGAAGAGCCCGTGAGCCAACAAGCGGAAGCGTGAAGCTTGCACTATCAACGCGACCTTGTGAGCCAACGACGATGTCTCCTTGGTAGGCATCACCTCGAACGAGAATGACTCCTTGTTCGACACCAGACGCTTCAAGACAGTACGAGAGCAACATGTTGATGCCGTCTATGTCCACTGAATCACAGAAGATGTCCGTCATGTCGGCAAACATCTCTGCCAGGGTTCGGGTGTCCAGTGTTGGGTTCATTCGGTTGCCTCCGTCGTTACTACCCATCACACAGGAAAACGACAGGATTCAGACGGTGAATGAGTACCGAACAGGTGAACCAAAGTACCGAGTGCCTCTTACCAATTGGCAGCCTGTGAGATGTACTTCGCGTAGATATCTGCGCGGCGCTCAAATTCGCGCAAAGACATGCCGTAGGTGTACTTGAAAGACTCGAGAAAGTCACCGGATTCACGCATGTGGCTGTACAGGGTGATGACTTTTGAAATACCGCCGTACTTTGCGAGAAGGAGTTCAACGCCAGCTCCGCCACTGAGGTATTCACAGCCACTAGCGAAGTCGCCATTTGTGCGGAAGCGCGTCAAGCGAATACCGCAGATGTTTGGCCAATTAGAAAACTTGCGAAGCCGAATGATGTGGAAGTGGCTATATCGATAGCGACCTGCAGACGCTTTTACTCGAGATAGTCCACTGATGATTTCCGCCAAACCTTCTCTAAACCATGCCGGTTCATTATCCGGAACGAAACCATCACTCAATCGGTTACGTGCAACGTGTGTCCACTCATGAGCAATGCTGCTGAGATTCCTATCGACAATGAGATACGACATTGATGACAAAGCTGGTTCCGCACGTGTCTCCATGGCAGAACTAATGGGCTGTGTCACGCTTCGCAGAAATAGATAACCAGTGAGATTGATCACAATGACGTTGCGGTTGCAAATTGTTGCTCCCATAAGGTAGATACCATTTGATGTTGCCAAAGTTGGTTTACATCCAAACTCTGCAACTTGTTCTTGAATGTATTTTTGGGTACGTCCAATGATGATGGCTATCTGCACGGTTCCCGAGTTGTATGGAACTGATAGGAATGCGCGCGCTTGGTGAAATGCATCAATGGCCAAGGACACTGTTGGGGATCCCGCAACCGAAGGTTCAATGCGCCAATTGAGAAGGTTGGTCGGTGGAGGAGTCGCCGATTCCCAATTATCTGCAATTCGTTGCATGCGAGCGATGATGTCAACTTCACTTTGCGAGAGTCGGACTCGAACTCGTTGCGCTGAATAACCGTAGTAGGGGCGAAAACTCACGATGCGAGTTGGGTTGAGGGTTGTTGGTTGCTTCGTTGGAGCAACTGTGGCACTCGCGTAGGTACCAAAAGTTGTCGCGATGACAAGGGTTAGCACTATCACAATCAGTCGAGATCTCATTCTGTCACCATAAAGCGCATGTGCAAGAAAGCGAGAGAGAAATCACACCTAAACTCCTGGAAGGCGAGATAGGTACCTTCGTTTATTGAGCATTGTGTTTTGCGCAGTTATGTTGATGTTGCGCGGTGAAGTTCACCGTGACTGCATCTCAGAAACCAGATGCATGACCTGAACACATAGCGAGACCCCGGACCTTTGGTTGAGCTTCCTCCACTCGATGGGAAGACCCAATGGCAACCACTCATGACTCCTCGCAGAAACTCTTGCGTCTCTTACTTTTTGTAATGACTGCGGCATCCATCATTCTTGTGGGGCGGTGGGATTCCCCACTTCAAGCGTCGGTGAAACCTGCAGTCGATCTGGAGCAGTGTGCCAACCTCGGCACAACGTGCGATTCAACGCATGCCTCTCAGTGGCAGACTGGAAACCTGGGTTCGAGCAATTCAGAGTATGCAGAGGGCGAGTCGGTTCCGTATCGCGCGATGTTCACCAATCTCACTTCAGGGAAAACCTATAAAGCGGTTCTTGAATGGGATTCCACTAAGTCGGGATCTCACGCCATTGACTACATCACGTCGTTTGATCGAACTGAAACAACAGCGGCGCCATGCGTAGGGGTGACATGTTCTCCAGGAACTGCAACTCTTCCCATACCACTTGACTCACGTGTGTCAACAGCTGGTGTTACACAACTTGGTTCTCAAGTTATTTCGGCCTTTGGTGCAACGTTCCCGGCATCGGGAGCAGTTGTTGCGAACACAGGCAATCTCTGTGGCACTGCGTCGTGCACTATCTCTTCAAATCCCAGCGCGTACTCATTTGCGGGAACTTATGCCACGAGCAGTCAAACCGGAATCAGCGTGTACTTCACCGCCACAGGTTCTACGACAGTTCTTGCATGGGGTGGTCACATTGCGTCTCGCATGGATTGGGGTGCTGGAAAATCAGCTGCTGCCATTCCTGGTTCGCCGTATCACATGCGCATTCTTGATTTGAGGTGCTCGAATGTTGAGCACTGCAGCGCCGGCAACATGGATCGTTCCATGAGTAGTGCTGCTGTAAAAATTCCTTCATCTATCACCATCGTGAAGCAAGCATCGCCTGAAGGTGCAACACAGTTCAGCTTTACTGGTTCGCCAGCACCATTGAGCAACTTCACTTTGACTGACGATGGAACAAGTGCAAACACTCGTGTTTTCAGCGGAATTACAGCATTCGGCACCTACACAGTCACTGAAGGAACCACCGCAAAGTGGGGCCTCGACAGGGTGTCGTGCAGCATTACGAATCAGACCACTGGGTCTACCTCTGTAAATGGAAGTGCGGCAAGCATCACGCTTGGTGAGGGCGAAGATGTGACATGCACTTTCTTCAACTCACCACTTCCCGCTCCGGCGTTGTCGCTAACAAAGACGGCAGATGTGGAGAATTACTCTGGTGTTGGTCAGTTGATTACGTACACCTACGTCATTAAAAACACTGGCAATGTGGCCATTGGTCCTGTTCAGTTCACTATTGATGACGACAAGATCAATGGTGGTGCACCGTTTGCTTGTGGACCTGCGGCTAGCACGCTTGCGGTAGAGGCCACGTTGCAGTGCACCGAGGTGTACACAACATCGTCGGGAGATATCGATACATCGGTCACAAACACGGCGTTTGCGGCAGCGGGAGAAGTTGTCTCATCGTCGAAGCAGGTGACGGTTCCGTTCGTGCCCACCACGACATCAAGTACGACATCTACAACGACTACGACAACCACCACCACTATTGCCCCTGCTCCGGCGTTGTCGCTAACAAAGACGGCAGATGTAGAGAATTATTCGGGTGTTGGTCAGTTGATTACGTACACCTACGTCATTAAGAACACTGGCAATGTGGCCATTGGGCCTGTTCAGTTCACCATTGATGACGACAAGATCAATGGTGGCGCTCCGTTTGCTTGTGGACCTGCGGCTAGCACTCTTGCAGTAGAGGCCACGTTGCAGTGCACCGCGGTCTACACCACAGTGACCGGAGACCTTGAGGGTTCTGTTACCAACACGGCGTTTGCGGCAGCGGGAGAAGTTGTCTCATCGTCGAAGCAGGTGACGGTTCCGTTCGTGTCCACCACGACATCAAGTACGACATCTACAACGACTACGACAACCACCACCACATTGGCCCCCACAACAACTGTTGCGCCAACGACCACCTTGCCCGTTGAGCTTCAAGTGGTGACACCTGATAACCCAACAGGCACAGAGGACGTATTGGATGTGTTGTTCCCAGAGGATCTTCCGGAAGCTGGCACATCGCTTGGGCTTGTGAGCATTCTCGCTGGTGTTGTACTTCTCGGTGGAGTGGCAAGCATGACTGTTTCGTCGAATCGTCGCTCACGTCGACGCACTCGGGGAGGCAAGTAGATGGAAGCTCTTCTTGAAGCCCCCGCAGGTGTGACCTCACTTCGGGTCTCACCCCTGCATCCTGCAGCAGGGGAAACCCCATCATTCGTGGTGCTCAGCACATACCCGCCAACACAATGTGGGCTTGCAACCTTTGCAGCTTCGTTGTATCGCGGTCTAAAAGATGTTGGTGCCTCGCGAGTCGGTGTCATTCGAGTGTCTGACGACCCGAACGATGTGCCATCTGAGGAAGTGGTGGGAATCTTGCGGTCGCAGTCCGCTCGATCACGACTTGAAGTTGCCCGACTCATTAATTCCTACGATGTGCTGTTTTTGCAGCACGAGTTTGGAATCTTTGGGGGCAATGACGGTTCAGAAGTCCTAGAGCTTCTTGAAGATGTGCACATTCCCGTTGTTGTAACAATGCACACAGTGCCGCTTGCACCTACGGCGAGTCAACGAAAGGTATTCGAGGAACTTGCTCGGCGTGCTGACGCTCTTGTTGCGATGACGACCATCGCTCATGACCGGTGTGTGCACACTTTCAAGGAATCATCTGCAAAGGTGGTCACTATTCCGCACGGCGCAACAGTTCCTGTTGGATCCGCTCTACCACTCTCAGACGGCGTGTCACTCTTGACATGGGGCCTACTGGGCCCAGGCAAGGGAATTGAATGGGTGATTGATGCGCTTGCAATGGTGCCTGAATTGCACGACAAAGTTCATTACACAGTTGCCGGTCAGACGCATCCGAAGATTCGTGCGAATGATGGCGAGAGCTACAGGGACATGTTGAAACGTCGGGCGCACTTGTTGGGTGTCTCATCACTCATCACCTTTGATAATCGATATCGCAGCCTGGATTCTCTACTTGAGTTGGTGAATCAATCCACCTGTGTGGTGTTGCCGTATGACTCCGACGACCAGATCACGTCTGGAGTCCTTGTTGACGCCGTGTCGGCAGGGCGACCAGTGATTGCCACGGCGTTTCCTCACGCAGATGAACTTCTGGCCACGGGGGCGGGGATTGTTGTTCCACACAGAGATCCGGTGTCATTGGCCCATGCCATCCGTCGGGTTGCGCACAATAGAGAAGCCGTCACTCAGATGGCAGAGGCAACAGTGCCAATTGCAGCGGAACATCGTTGGTCGGCCGTAGCTGCGAAATACGTTGACCTTGGGGTTCGGGTACTTATTGGGGAGCGGGTCGCATCATGATGGCGGTTCATGAGCCCAAGCAACGAACTGGCCTTCGCCACCTCGTTCGCATGACCGATGATCGAGGAATCATTGAGCACGCACGAGGTGCTCATCCTCGTTTTCACACCGGATACTGCGTTGATGACAATGCACGGCTTCTCATCGTTGCTGTTCGAGACAAAAACGAATCTCAAGAATCTGCAACGCTCGCTCGCATTGGGGCTCGTTTCCTACTTGATGCGCAACGTCGTGACGGACATACGCATAATCGCATGAGCTTTGAGCGCATCTGGCAGGACACTGCGACCACTGACGATTGTTGGGGTCGCGCTTTGTGGGGATTTGGTGAAGCTGTGCTTCATTCTCAAGACATGGAAGTAAAGAACCGCTGTTATGACGGTTTTGATGTTGGGTCGCTCGCGCGTTCCAACACCTTGCGGTCGATGTGTTTTGCTGCTCTTGGTGCAGCATCTGTCTTGGAAGTAGATGAACGAAATCGCGGGGCTTTCGCGCTTCTTGAAGACATTCGGGCCATGTTGGCCTTTCACCCCAACGGTCACGGCAGTTGGCAGTGGGTAGAACCGCGGCTCACGTATGCGAATGCAGTGATACCAGAAGCGATGATTGCGTGTGGCTATGCGTTGGGCGATAACGCATTAGTAACGCGCGGGCTCGACTTACTGCGATGGTTGGTGGAGAAAGAGACAATGAACGATCACTTGTCTGTAACGCCAGTAGGTGGACGCGGACCACTCGATCACGCTCCGCAGTTCGATCAACAGCCGATTGAAGTGGCAGCTCTTGCCGACGCTGCGATGAGGGCAGGTTCAGTGAGTGGCACCGATGAGTGGGATGAGGTTGTCCACATGGCTGGCAATTGGTTCTTGGGGAACAACGACACAGGTCTCTCCATGATTGACCTTAAACATGGCGGTGGTTACGACGGTCTGCACGAGCATGGAGTGAATGTGAATCAAGGTGCAGAGTCCACTTTGGCAATGCTTTCTACTATGCAGCACCGATCGGCAATGTGGCTTGTGTGATTGATGTTCGAAGCCATGATCCATTGGTGCAGAGGTCGTTGCATCGGTTAATGCCAGACCCAACTCGGGTGATTTCGCGATTGTTTGTTGCGGGTCAAGAGGACTACGGGGCAACTCAATCACGTGCTACACAAGTTCTTGATCGTGTTCTGGCCTTATCTGAAGACGATGTGTGTCGAGCGTTAGATGATGTGTACAACCGTTTTATTGAGCGCCATGAAGATCTCACTGAGGAACTTGAACGTCATGCGCATCGAATGGCCAACCGTGTACAGCCGGGACTCATTTTGTCCCAAGAGCGATGGCGACTGATTGGGGCCATTTTCACTCACGAGTTCTCCATTGAGGCGTCTGCACTGACCAATCCGTCAATCGTTGTTCACCCGAATCAAGAAGGCGTAGATGATGGGTCTCTTCGATTTGTGATGAGTGTTCGGGGGATTGGCGAAGGACATAGATCGTCTATTGGCTTTCGCTCTGGGGTGGTTGCCCCGGACGGGGACATACAGATGGATTCACCTGGCGAGCACCCAACTATTGGAACCCATTGGGAACCAATGTTGGAGCAGATCAACTTTCGCGGGTTGTTGGAAGAACTAGACGACATGGGGGAGAACGCTGGCTTTGTTCTCGGTCAGTTAGGCGCAACGTTTACGCTCACCGAACTTAATGATGTTCTTTTCCGCTTTCTCGACGACCGTGATTCATTTCGAAATGCAGATGCAACAGTGCATCATTTTCGCATGATTGCAGAACGCAATTATTCCGTCACGTTTTCTGCCGACAAAGACATCTCAGAACGTATTTTGTGGCCCGTGTCTTATGCAGAGTGGCGTGGCATGGAAGACGCACGATTAGTGCGGTTTGTCCATGATGACGGATCGGTGAAGTACTACGCCACTTACACAGCGTTCGATGGTGTTGGTATCTCGCAACAACTGTTGTCAACAGATGATTTCCTTGCCTTTGAGACGCATCCCATTTCTGGACGTGCCGCACGAGGGAAGGGGATGGCACTGTTTCCACGCAAGATTGGCGGCATGTATGTGGCTATGTCACGTGCAGATCACGAGACCAACTCGGTGGCCTTTTCGGATCACCTGGATTACTGGAATGCATCGATGACGGTACAAATTCCTACGCGGCCGTGGGAGTTGATTCAGATGGGAAATGCAGGCTCACCTATAGAAACAGAAGCGGGATGGCTACTCATTACGCATGCCGTGGGGCCAATGCGCACATATTGCCTGGGTGCAGTATTGCTAGACCTCGACGACCCAGCTCGCGTGATTGGTTGTTTGGAAGAACCATTATTGAGTCCGCGCGACGATGAACGTGATGGGTATGTACCGAACGTTGTGTACTCATGTGGCGCAATGGTGCATGGTGACATTCTGGTTTTGCCGTATGGAATTTCTGATCAACACATCGGAATCGGTACTGCGCGAATATCGGAGATACTGACTCGACTCGTTGAGTAGTAGACATGCAAAAGCCGGGGCAGTGATGCCCCGGCTTCGCTTCGACAGTGGTGAAGGGGATTAGCCCTGAATGAGTCCACCAACAATTTGGAGTGGAAACTGTGCGCCATCAGCAGCAGAGACTGCAAAGATGAACAATGCGCCGCCGGCCATAGAGATGTTCTTCAAGAAGCCAATCATTTCAACTTGCTTGGAAGCTTCATCTGCATTCCAGTAGTCGTGCATTTTCACGGCCATGAGCACAAGCAAGACTGCAAGAGCGATAGCCCCGATGTCGGTCCAGACGCCCAAGATGACCGACAGGCCACCGAGCAACATGATGACGCCAGACAACTGTACGGACAGTTTTGGCATGGGAACTTTCTTGAATTGTGCGTAGCCGGTCATTGCATCGGCTTGCTTCAGGTGGTTGATACCTGAGCCAAGGAACATGAATGCAAAGAGGACTCTTGCGATGAGAAGGACGATGTCCACGGTGTCTCACTTTCACTAGGGGTAGTTGAGGACTCAACCATATAACGATATGGTTGCGATAGCAATCATTCTTCCCTCCCGAATAGGTTCACCAACATGGCAACACAGTGGCTTTCACCTGCAGAAATGGCTGCATGGCGTACATACATAGAGACCACGGGTGACCTCATGCGTGCCATCGAGAAAGACCTGGCTCCGTTCGGTCTTGATCGCGGTGATTATCAGTTGCTGGCCATGTTGTCTGAAGCGCCAGACCAGCGCTTACGTTTGTGTGACCTGGCCGACAGCTTGCGATTGACACGCAGTGGATTGACTCGTCGCATGGAAGGTGTACTGAAAAAGAAACTGGTTGCTCGCGTTCAGTCCGAAGAAGATGGTCGTGTTGCTTACGCGCACATCACACCAAAAGGATTCGACTTGTTGAAGACCGCAGCGCCCAAACACCTTGAGAGTGTCCGTCGACTAATGGTGGACCTATTGACACCCACAGAAATTAAAGCTGTGGCATCTGCATTTGGGAAGATCTCGGCGAATCTCGCCACACAACAGTCTTAGCTGGCGAGTGCTTCCTTTGCGGCCTGAATACCGTTTACTAACGCATTGCGCTCTGCGTCACTCAAGGTGCCGTAAGCAGATTCAACAATTGCGTCGGTCAAGCGTTCGGCTTCTGCCATCTTTGCATTGATGGCGTCGTCGATTACTGGCATCTCGTCCTCGGAGTAACCGAACTGCTTCCACATGTCGGGGCGCTTTGATGCATGCGCAACTTTGCCGTCGAGACCAACTGCACGTAGCGCAATCAAGTGAGCACTTCCGCGGAATTCGCGGAGGATGGCGATGAGTTGCATTGCACGGCCTGCTGCGTCGGAGGCAAGGGTTTCGGTACGCATTGCGGCATACAAACCAAGACCCTCTGGGTTTGCTGAATTGTTCACCTTGTCCATTGCTGCAACAAACGCTTCGAGGTTGGAAAGTGAAGAGAGTTTTGCTCGACCAAGATTTGCTGCTGCCTGCATGTGGGCAGTGCCTGCCTTGCGCGGTTCACACTTTGCGCACGCGGCATCCCACACGCTCTTCACGAGCGCGGGGCTGAAGTATCCGAATGCTGCAGCAACTGCGGCGGAGTCGGTGTTACCCAATTGTCCACCACGACCCTGAACATAAAACTCCATTCCGCCAAGACCGAGTTCTTTACCAAGTGCTGCGGTTTCGGGAATGAAATAGAAGGCGGAGCCCAAGGCACCAATGGTGGGGCACACCGCGTCGAGAAGTTCTTTGTTATTCATATGTGGGCACAGTACCGAACCTTCGGCGACCTACAGTCATTGGAATGTCTTCTTCGGCACCAGGTGCGTCTCGGCGAGCAACCTCTGTGGCCCCCGCACTGTTTGTGGTGCTGTGGAGCACTGGGTTCATCGTTGCCCGGTATGGCACGAAAGACGCGGGTCCGCTCACTTTTTTGGCCATTCGTACAGCGATCGCGGCGGTCATTCTGTTTGGCGTCGCGCGTCTGATGGGCGAAGCGAAACTGTCACGCGACCAGATCCGAATCCAATGGATTGTGGGTGCAGGCATTCACGCCATGTATCTGGGTGGAGTGTTTGTGGCTATCGACCACGGTCTTCCCTCTGGCGTCAGCGCACTCATCGCTGCATTACACCCGGTTCTCACCACGGTGCTCGGACGCGTAGTGCTGGGTGAAAATCTGAATGTGCGCCGTGGAGTTGGCGTTGCGCTTGGCTGCATTGGAGTCATTGCAGTGGTGGTGGAACGCGGTGGTGCATCTGATGGGGTCAGCACTCTCGCTCTCGTCGCAATGGGAATTGCAGTAATCGGAATGTCGGGCGGAACCCTGATTCAGCGTCGAACCGCCGTGGGTGTTCCGTTGCTTGGCGGAACTGCATGGCAATACGCAGTCACCACTGTCATTTTGGGCATTGGTGCCGTGGTTTTCGAAGGATGGGAATTCACCGTCACTGCCCGCAGCCTCTGGTCATTGGCGTGGGCGGTAGGTGTGTTGTCGCTTGCAGCAATTCTCATCATGTTGTGGCTGTTGCATAGGCAAGCCGCATCGCAAGTGAGCAGTTTGTTTTTTCTTACTCCGGCGCTGTCCACCGTTGAAGGCGCAATTTTGTTTGGAGAAGAACTTGGTGTGTTGTCGGTTGTAGGACTTGTGGTTGCTATCGCCGGTGTGTGGCTTGCAACGTCAACGAGGTCTACTTCTCTACAAACGTAAGGTCTGGGCCAATAACAATTTCACCCGAGAAATGCTCTGCGGCCATTGCGTGCCATTCGGCTTCGCCACCAGGTTGGATTGCGGGAACGAAGTGAGTAAGTACCAGTGATTTAACATTGCACTTAGTTGCGGTTTGTGCAGCTTGTTGCACTGTTGAGTGATAGTCGATGATGTCGAGAAAGCGCTCACCAGTAGGCACAAGCGGAGCCAAAGCACGTACTTGGTCTTCGCGAATAACTGTTTGCACGTAGAAGTCGGCGTCTTGACACATCTCGTAGAGCCCGTCACACGGAATGGTGTCGCCAGCCAACGCAGCAACAACTCCGTCGTGCTCAAAACGGAAACCAATTGTTGGCGCAACAGGTCGGTGGTCTGTTGCGTGAACTGAAATCTTCACTTCTCCAATGGAGAATGTGTGGCCGGCCTCAATCTCGTGCACTTCAACTTTCATTCCGCCAGCAGCGCGAAGGTCGTCGTGGTGGTCTAGGCGGTAGCTCTCGTCTTGCGACAACATGGCGAGCAGACCGTCAATCATCTTCTTGGTGCCAATTGGGCCGTAGATAGGAAGTGGTGTTGCGGCCGGAGATGAAATCCAACGGGTCGTGATGACGTCGTTCAAGTCGCAAATGTGATCGCTGTGAAGATGGGTGAGAAACACTGCGCCGACAAAGGGGAGTGGTACGCCCGCTCCGAGTAAGCGAGGAACGACCGAACGGCCCGCATCGACCAAGATGAACTGATTGTCCGCTTGAACCAGAGTGGATGGGCCGGCGCACGTGACGCTAGGAAGTGG
>B570J29032_109959215_pt1 | contig 20046 bp, 9 predicted proteins | sample LakMenEpi16Nov12_FD_29032 | JGI IMG/M metagenome (IMG submission 29032) | reverse complement strand
ATCTCTAACGGTAACCGTAAAAGGTCCCACAGATAATGATGGTGTTGTTGAAAAACTAATTGTTATGTCCATGTTTTATATTTTATATTTTATGTTTTATGTTATGAAATACACACTGCGTATTCTATTAATTTACAAGTTGGTGTTTCTGGATCAGATGTATCTAAAACATATCCACTTGCGCAACTATAATTAGTACAGAAACCTTGTCCGTATTTTGAACCAGCGCCTACGTTTTCAATAAATTGAACGGAGCCCGCCGAAGCAGATGTTGTTACACCAGATATCGCCCTAGCTGGTAAATAATCACCAGTTGAGAATATAATATTTAAACTACTTGCTGAAGTTGCTCCAGTTAATTGTGCCAATGTGTTGTCATATATTTCCGCTGCGTAATCTCCAACAGAACCAGCATTATAGTTTGATAATTCAACAATATTTGGTCCGGCGTTTAATACATATGGATAAACGTGCCAATATTTAAAGTTGTTTGTCGGAGTTGTAGATCCGCCAACTGTCGTTCCACCTGCTGGTTGGTCTACTATTGTTGTTCCATTAACTTTAATCATAATTTCATTATCACCAGCAATACCTATATAATAAACCTTGGTTGTTGCAACATTTATTGTTGTACAAAAACTAAGTGTACCAATATAATTTGGGTTTCCACTAACCCAAACTCCGTTATAATTCATTCTATTAGCCCAGAATAATTCACTAACTGTCATACTAGCGTTAGTTCCAAAATAACTACCGTTATATGCGTAATTACCACTAGTTGAACTACCATTTAAATTGAAATCACTAACATTATATATCAAAACACCAAAATCGCCATAAGCACCGTTAGCGGCGCCAGTTCCTGGTTGTTTTGTGTCTACTGACGTTGCACTTGTTATTGTTACTTTATAACAACCTAAACCATCATTTGTCACCGTATATCCCTCATCACACAAGCAAACAGGTCCACTATCAAATGTATATGGTCCAACACTATTATTACAAGTACCTGAACTAGTTAAAGTAATACCAGTATATATCCCCATATCAATATCATATACTTGACCAGTTGATAGGTCGTTATACGATTGAGTTGAAAATAATAAAGTGTTCCCAGGTGTGCCAATTATATCAAAAGGCCCACTATTTGTGGAAGATCCAGCCGCTAATGTTATTGTTACGTATGCCATATTTGTCTATTATAAATATACTATTATTTCAAATTATTCTAAAGGTTTAACAACCAAAACAACTATTAAACGCGACTAATCCAATTATGTAGTTTTGTGAACCACTTGATGCTGGGTTTACATCCATAATCCAAGCATCAGTTATTATTTCATAATTTTGTAAAGCTGGCCCATTTACAGTACTAACACAAGAATAACCATTAAGTATTGTTATAGTATGTGCGGTATTAGTACCTAAATCACCAATTATTCTCACATCAACGGTAACATTTGTGTTCACCGAAACATCGGAATTTACTTGTACCGTTGTACTATTATTACCACCGGCCATTACACAAGCACTAATTACAACATTTGTTGCATTTGGATTACACTCAATACATCCAACTGGTGGTGTTGAGTAGTATTCACAACCGTATCCACAATTGTAATAACCTAGATAAGCTGTTGTTGTTGGTGTAGGTGTTGGTGTTGACGTTAAGGTTAACGTTGGTGTGTTAGTAGGTGTTGATGTTAATGTTGGTGTGTTTGTCGCTGTTAATGTAGGTGTACTTGTTGATGTTTGTGTTGGAGTGTTTGTTGCGGTTAATGTAGGTGTGTTTGTTGATGTTTGTGTTGGTGTGTTTGTAGGTGTTGATGTTAACGTAGGTGTATTAGTTGCAGTTAATGTAGGTGTACTTGTTGCAGTTAATGTTGGTGTATTAGTCGCGGTTAATGTAGGTGTACTTGTTGATGTTTGTGTTGGTGTCGGAGTTGGTGTTGGTGTGTTAACAACATATTGAATGCTAAAGTCACAATCAACAGTTGGGGTATTAGTAGGCGTACTAGTTAAAGTTAATGTTGGTGTATTTGTTGGTGTTTCCGTAGGCGTTAACGTAGGTGTTAATGTTGGTGTTAACGTTGGTGTGTTAGTTGCGGTTAATGTAGGTGTGTTTGTAGGTGTGTTTGTCGGTGTTTCCGTAGGTGTACTTGTCAACGTTAATGTAGGTGTATTCGTAGGCGTTAATGTAGGTGTCGGAGTTGGTGTTGGTGTTGCAGTATTAACAACGTATTGAATTGCAAAATTACAATCAATAGTTGGGGTATTAGTAGGTGTACTAGTTAAAGTTAATGTTGGGGTATTCGTAGGTGTTTCAGTCGGGGTTTCTGTAGCTGTTAAGGTTTGTGTTTGAGTTGGTGTATTCGTAGGAGTTAATGTAGGTGTAGGTGTTAACGTAGGTGTTGCTGTTGGTAACATATACACATCTTCGGTAACACAAGAAACGTTTTCATTTTTTAATATTAAAGATGTTACTCCATCTGGAACAAACACATTTACACCATTACCAGTTATTAAACTAGTATACGTCATCCCGGTTGCAGGTTGACTTGATGATGTTATCGTGGCAATAGTAACCGGATTCACACTGTTGTAGTAAACTGTGTAAGGTCCAGAAGCTGTTCCTGATGTTATCTTTATATCAAAATACCTTGCCATTTATTTTTATTTTTTATGTATATTTTTTTTCATTTTATTTATTATAATGCTTTTTTTTAACTAGGTGTACAGTTAGTGTCGCTTATATTATTATATGATAATGAGTTATTTGTTACATTATATGTGAAATATCCAATTTTTACATAAGTAAATTGCGCAGAGCATACTTTAGAACTATCATTTGTAAAATATGATTCAGATAATGATGTGCTAAAATCTACTCCGTTATTAAGTGCTGTGTCAATTAGGTTAGTAGATTTTATTGAACGTTTAACTGTTACAGTTTCATCAACTGCCGTTAATCTAGTTCCATATAAATCAAATGTATATGTTGTTACACCTTCATAATCACTCTTTAATTTAGCACTATTGATTGCGAATCTATAAAATCTAGTACTACCATTTATTGATTCACTTTGTCCAGCGATTAAATTAGAAGTGGTTGCTGAAGTTGATTCTGTTGGTAAATGTCTATTTGAATCAACGTTTGAAATTGATACATATGAACCATAATCTGCAACCCCAGTAGTTGATTGATATAATCTAAAATTATGAGTATCGTACCCCGCGTTATTCATTAACAAGTCAATGAAAATTGCGTTTACTGTTACTGGTTCACCAACTGGTGCGCCTGTTTCGGTAAATGACGCCTCAAATAAACAATCAATAGTTGGTGTAGGCGTACTTGTTAATGTTTGTGTTGGTGTGTTTGTTGGTGTTAATGTTGGTGTAGGTGTAGGTGTAGGTGTTGCGGTATTAACAACGTATTGAATACTAAAGTCGCAATCAATAGTTGCCGTTGGTGTTAATGTCGGAGTATTAGTTGGTGTTTCAGTCGGTGTTTCAGTTGGTGTTAATGTTGGAGTGTTTGTTGGTGTTTCAGTCGGGGTCTCTGTTGGTGTTAATGTTGGAGTATTAGTCGGAGTTTGTGTTGGTGTAGGCGTTGGGGTATTAACAATCACATCAAAATCAAAATTACAATCAACAGTCGCTGTTGGTGTGTTAGTTGGGGTTAATGTAGGTGTTGTTGTTAAAGTTTGAGTTGGTGTAGGCGTAGGTGTGTTAACAACATATTGAATTGAGAAATCACAATCAACAGTTGCTGTTGGTGTTAATGTAGGTGTTTCAGTAGGTGTTTGTGTAGGTGTTTCAGTAGGTGTTAATGTTGGGGTATTGGTTGGTGTTTCAGTAGGTGTCTCTGTTGGCGTTAACGTAGGTGTATTAGTTGGTGTAGATGTTGGAGTCGGTGTTGGGGTATTAACAATTACATTAAAATCAAAAGTACAATCAACAGTTACTGTAGGTGTATTAGTTGGGGTTAATGTAGGTGTTTCAGTAGGTGTCTCTGTTGGCGTTAACGTAGGTGTATTAGTCGGTGTTTCTGTTAATGTTGGTGTAGGTGTAGGTGTTGGGTCATTAACAATATATTGTATACTAAAGTCACAATCAACAGTCGGTGTAGGTGTTAATGTAGGTGTTTCAGTAGGTGTCTGTGTTGGTGTCTCTGTTGGTGTTAACGTTGGTGTGTTAGTTGGCGTTTCAGTCGGTGTCTCTGTTGGCGTTAACGTTGGAGTATTAGTTGGGGTGCTAGTCGGTGTAGGTGTTGGTGTGTTAACAATTACATCGAAATCAAAAGCACAATCTACAGTAGCCGTTGGGGTTAACGTAGGTGTATTTGTTGGAGTTTCAGTTAAAGTTGGTGTAGGTGTCGGTGTTGGTGTGTTAACAATATATTGAATTGCGAAATCACAATCAACAGTCGGTGTTGGTGTTAATGTAGGTGTCTCTGTCGGTGTTAATGTAGGCGTCTCTGTCGGTGTTAAAGTCGGAGTATTGGTCGGAGTGCTAGTTGGTGTTTCAGTTGGTGTTAACGTTGGAGTATTAGTTGGGGTGCTAGTCGGTGTAGGTGTTGGTGTGTTAACAATTACATCAAAATCAAAATTACAATCAACGGTTGCCGTTGGAGTATTAGTTGGGGTTTGTGTAGGTGTTGTTGTTAAGGTTTGTGTAGGTGTTGGTGTTGGAGTATTTACAACATATTGAATACTAAAATCACACTCAATTGTTGCCGTAGGCGTTAACGTAGGTGTTTGAGTTGGTGTCTCTGTAGGTGTACTCGTCAACGTTAATGTTGGGGTATTCGTAGGTGTTTCAGTTAACGTCGGAGTTTGAGTTAAAGTTTGAGTTGGTGTAGGCGTAGGTGTGTTAACAACATATTGAATTGAGAAATCACAATCAACAGTTGCTGTTGGTGTTAATGTTGGGGTATTAGTTGGAGTTGACGTTAGTGTTAACGTAGGTGTGTTAGTTGGTGTTAATGTTTGTGTTGATGTAGGTGTTGGTGTTGGAGTATTTACAACATATTGAATACTAAAATCACACTCAATTGTTGCCGTAGGTGTTTGTGTGGCTGTTAAAGTTAACGTTGGTGTATTTGTTGGTGTTGTTGTTAAGGTTTGTGTTGGTGTAGGTGTTGGAGTATTAACAACGTATTGAATGCTAAAGTCACAATCAATTGTTGCCGTAGGTGTTTGTGTAGCTGTTAAAGTTAACGTTGGTGTATTTGTTGGTGTTAAAGTTGGTGTTAAAGTAGGTGTAAACGTTGGTGTAGACGTTAACGTTAACGTAGGCGTATTAGTTGGTGTACTAGTTACAGTTTGTGTTGGTGTACTAGTTGGTGTGCTAGTTAAAGTTTGAGTAGGCGTACTTGTTGGTGTACTTGTTGGCGTCTTTGTTGGTGTTACCGTAGGTGTTAATGTAGGTGTAGGTGTAGGTGTTCTTGTTTGTGCAACATATACTTCACCACATTCAACAACTGGTGTGTTATCACAATCCTCAACACCCATTTCTCTAGGGAAATAGTTTGTGTTAGAACCATTTACATATAATTGTTCTAAATCAAAGTTTAATGAAACAAATTTATTTTGTGTGAATGATAATAAGATTTGTTTGTTATTGTCACCATTAAAAAGAACCACATCACCTGTACCGTTCCAGTTCAAGTGATAGAATATGCTTCTTGAGCAATAATCCAATTCAACAGTTTCAACTTCAATTGGGAAACCAAGCTGGTCCAATAACATATCTCCAGCGAATCCGTCATAATATGATGTATTAACATCACAACAAGGTTCTTCTGGTGGTGTTTCTTTTAATAATAAATCTTCTGGAAACGCACTTGTGAAATTACCATCACGCAAAATTCTTAATTCTGTTGTTGGTAAAACTTCAAATTGGTTGTTAATTAAATGTTTCTTAACCGAACCCAAACAATCTTTATTTGTTATTTGAATTAGTTTATATGTAAAGCTAAATGAGTATCCATTTGTTGCTGCGTTTCTAAAATCTGTTGTGGCAAATGGGCATGGATTAAAATCTGCGGATAATATATAATCACCAATGTTTACGTTTTCAATTGTTGTTTCAATTAAAGCACCAGAAGTAATCGCAGCATCAACAATCGCTTTAGTTGATACGTTTACAGTGCTACCGGTTGCTTTTAAAACAATTGACCCGTGCTTAATACCATAATTAAATGTTTCACGATATTGAACTTTAGGTTGTATTGTATAACCAGTGTAGTTGTCACAAAAAGTAACACCTGACATTGTTGATAAAACTAAAGCGTCTTTTGTACCAATTAACTCAAAGAATTGTGTATGTGATCTACCATATCCTAGTGGATATGGATCGTGCTCTACTTTAAGTTGTAGACCTTCAATTTTTATTTTTTGTTCGCAGTTTGCTGCGTCTGTAAATAATAATTCAATTGGATTACCATCAATATCCCCATCTTCGTAAACGTCTGGTATGATAAACATACATGGCTCACCAATAATTTGTTGAATTTCTAAACCACTAATATTCTCGTTGAAATTCTCAGCATTTTCTCCGCAATCATAAAATATGTTAACCGGCCAAGAAGTTACATCGTCTTGATTTCTAGTGGCTCCGCTAATTGTAATGTAAACATCACTTTTAAGTCGACAATCTTCGGTACCTTCTTCATATATGTCGCAAGGTGTTGAAACATAAACTTGCATGCATAGTGGCTCTTCATATAAAAATTCTGAAGAGAAGAAGAAATCAATTTGTTTTGTACAAACACCATCAGCGTTTTTTTGTGAAAAGAATTTAACTTTTTCAATACCGTCAGTGTCAACAAAAAACTCATGAGATAATATTGGTAAATCAACATTACATGTTGCTCCTGATGTAATTGCACTATATGGTATATAATCAGTTATACATCCTGCACTATCTCTTGTGTGTGTTGTATTAATCTGGTCAATTAAATCTGATAAAGCATTTTTCCAAGAAACTTTTATGGTCGAAATATCTAAACCAATCCATTCTTTAAAGTCACAAATAAGTGGAGCATAAGATGTTCCAGACACAAATGAAGTGCAACCAGTTTTTGGTGTGAATTGATCAAATAGTGTGGTACCGGTTAAATTAACTTTAGTGTCTCCAGTATATTCTACCCCGTCAACGTCAACAATTAAATGGTATGTTACCCCCGTAAGTTTTAATAAACCTCTTAAATTTGATTCAGTACCGATTAAAGTTTCTAAATCCTCTTCAATAGCTGTTTCAAATTCAGGATATAAATTATCAACAAACTCTGTTGGTGTACATGGTTTAACGTATTGATATTTTGGTCTACCGAAAACATTATTCTCTGTTAAGTTACCACCTAGCCATAAAGTTGTTGCTGGAATAATTTGATTTAAGATGTTAGGCCAATAAGGACCCATCTTGTCAACAAATTCGTAAACACTAACAAAATCGTATGATGTAAAACCAGAATGTGAAATGTATTCACGATAGATTTCTTCTAATGCGATGTAATTCTTTTTGTATTTTATTACATGAGAATTTCTAATATGATTTTTTAATACGTTATCAAGATACTCAGCAAAACTAATCTCGGTTTGAACATCTAGTGTGCCAAAAGATAATGTTAAGTTTTGTGATTTTCTCCAAATATCATAATCAATTGCTTTTGAAGATGATACGAAAACGTTTATATTTTTTCTATTTAATATTAAATTAGTTGAATCTAAATCGTCAACTATTTGTCCTTTAACATTATCAATACTACTTCTTAATTCATAACCGTAATCTAATCCTGGTAATGTTCTATAATAATTGTAGAAGTCCTCACCATATGTGAATTCTCTAGATTTGGTTTTTAATGTTTTAGTTCTACCCGTTGTAATTGAATTAGCTTCATCTAAAACATCATATGATCTGTGGTCTAATGTTTCCTCATACCAACCAGAACCCATTTGAAAGAACACGTTCTCATCATTTGTTGTTGGTGATATTGGTAACCCAGTATTTTCATCAACAGGGAAATCGGTTCTAGAACTAAATGATGTTGATGCCGTTTCTTCAACAATGTCATATGTGTAACCAGTAGTGTTAAAGGTTAACGTTTTATTGACTTTGTTGCCTTGCATAACATCAAAGATATCTTGCTCAATTGTTGAACTAGGTAAACTTGATTCAACGTTATAAACGAACTCATCAATTTTTACCATTTGTGGTGGTGCACCTATAAACCTTAAAAAGAAATCTAAACTACTTCTAGTACCTTTAGATTTATAGATATGTGCTAGGTTAACAACAATTCTTCTATAAAATTCAAGTTCTGCTTCAACTAAGTTTTTACCTATTGAAACCCCGTCGTATGTTTGAATTGAAGCGTTATATATTTGATCTTGTAATGTTTTCTCATCAAACATATTAATTGTATTAAAACCTAACGTGTTTGCTAAGTTTTTTAAGAATACATCTGGTATGTTATTGATGGTATCATAACTAACATTACGCATGTATGCAATGTTGTCAATATATTTTTTAACCTTATCAAAATTTTGACCATATAATTGGAAAATTTTATTGGTTTTTTGGTCATCTGTATCAAATTCAAATAATTGTGGTGATGATAGAAATCTAATTATTAAATCAGATTTGTACTCATCTACCTCAATCGCAATTGAGTTAACAGTGTCAATATAGTTTTGGTATTCTAAACCAACAATTCTAATATTCCAACCGTCTTTAGATACTGGCCAATTAACTTCAACTGGAATAATTTCGGTTTTTGTTCCGCCGGAAGTATCTCTAGGTATTTGAAACGTTGTCTTATATATTGGTAGTGTTTCTCTATTTAAAATTGTTTGTTCTAAATCGTCTAACCCTATATAAAACTCTTCGACAACGCCGTTATTTGGGCGAATTAAATATGAACTTGTATATGTTGAACCAGTAAATGGCTTACCAATAACTTCGAACCCAACAACATTATTAACATCTGGCTCCGTATATTTTGTTACAGTATAAGTTGTGTTGTTAACATCAACGGCATATTTTTTATATGCTGAATATAAATTTCTTATACTATTTGTTGTTTCTCCAGTAACAACAACTGTCGGTTCAACTAAAACAACATCTAATGGATTATACATTAATGATGTTTGTAATGTAAACGTAGTTCTATTTGTGATTATATTGTAAACAATATTTTCAGCGGTGTTTTTGTTAACACCAACAGGTGATGTACTATCTGCTAAAAGTGCTGCTGGGAAATTATTAATAATCCTAGCTGTTGAAACTCTAAATCTTTCTCTTAATGAACCATATAATGATTTTCCGGCATCTGCTTTAGAATCGTTAAATTTGATTGGTCTTTTTTCACCTGTCGACTGTGTAACAGTTGTTGGTGATTCTGTTTCAATTTTTAAATCTTCTAATGTTAAAAAATCTGAAAACGGCGCAGTTTTAAACGATTTTGAATCTTTTTCTGGTATGATTTTATCTAAAGCAAAATTGGTATTGGTCAATTGACTAGTTCCATCGGTAATTTGACTACCGATAATACTGTCGGAAAATGTTTGATTTCCGCTCGTTGCTTGACTTGGTACCTTATATTTTGCCATTATTCTGTAATATCATTAAAGTTTAAAGATTCATCAATAGTTGTTCTCTCTTCACGAACTTCATATAATGTTTCATTAAATTCGTCTTTAACTTCGTAAAGATTAAATTGTTTGTATATATAATTTTCTTTATTGTATATGCTGTATATACCACTATTAATTGCTTTAGTTTGATTACCATAAAGAGCAAGTGCTAATGTCGATGCATCATGTTCAACCATTTCAACCTCAATTGTTGTTGGGTTAAAGTATGTATTTGTAATGATTATTTCTTGGTTTGGCTGACCAATAAAAGGTATTGTATTCGGTCTGTTTGCTGGAGACGATGATGGTGTCACCGTCAAAAACATTAAATTACTAGCAGAATCAGTATATCTATAACGAATCGCTTTTTGTGACGAGTTTGTTAAATTAGATGTGATTGGCTCACAATAAAATGAAGAAGTCACTATTCGGTAAAAATTAGGAACTTTTTTATGATTAGCATCTAGATATTCAATTCTGTGACCAATTAGACCTTGAGGTGTGAACTTGTTTCTATCCTCTGTTTCAATATTACCTAAATCTACAATAATACCTCTAACTGATGGTAATGACGCTAAAACCCCACAATCAGCTATTAATGTTCTAATTTGTTTAGGTCTAATATGTAATGTATATATTCCAATATCTGTGAAATCTGACGATTCTAATTTTAGATTGTACATACCACCTAAAACTTCAACACCATTTGAAGCACCCGTACTATCATTATGATATACTGGAGTTAAAATATCTGTTGCAGATAATTTTTTCAAAATTGGGGCGGAATCTGTCGACCTTGTCGCCGCATAATGGTAGATGATTTCAACATCTTCTGGTGATGCGTCTGCTGGTCTAACTATTCCGTATGATCCTACTGCCATGTGTTTTAATAATAAATATAATTTTTATTGTTTTCTTACTGTAAAAAATCCATTTCCATACACTTCTAACTCACCTAAACTGTCAACTTCACCTAATCTTAAGTTATATTCACAAACACCCTGCTTTCCTCTTTCAACAAAAATGTCAGAATATATCACAGGATCATCAATAAACCCTAAAAAATGTTCATTTCTGGTTAACATTGCGTTTATTGTTGATTCTATTTGAAATGACGCCGTGTTCCCAGAAATATATGTAGAACCATCAGATAAATCTTTATATTGTAATCCATCTAATGTGTATCCTGTATATGCGTATGTTTCACCTTCAACTGTTGTTGTTCCGGTTGTAATTCCACTGTACGAATTTCCTGAACCATATAATTTTAATTCGTCTACTCTACTAGTACCAACTCCTAAGAAAGTGGTGGTACCCGTATGTCCGGTAGCATAATCATAATCGTTCAAGTAATCTTGTGTAACTCCAGTAATGCTTGTATATGGCACATCAAACGTTAGTGTTCCTAATGCATTTGTGCCGGTATACCCACTAACCAAAGGTACCTGTATTGTTTTTTCAACCTCTTGAACACCCCAGGGGCTATCCATTGTTATTGTTATTGTTTTTTCACCGCTACTAGTATATGTGTGTGATGTATTTGATAGTAATGTAAATCCGGTTAACAATGCACCGTCACCCCAATCAACTGTAAATTCGGCTTCAACAAGTTTTTTTAACCTATTTGTACTTCCGGTATTATAAACTGTAATCGCATTACCATTTCCTGAATAAGTAAAATTACATAGCTGTTCTATTTGTTCTAATTCACCATCAAATTCCACCATTACCCCCATCTCATCCAAATCTGCCTCTAAAAATATTGGTACATTGAACGTTTTTCCGGTATTTTGTAATATTTGAAATTGATTTTTATTCATTTATTCTGGTATTTCATAAAAATTTATTGGTGTTGTTCTTAAACCCTTTCTAGATCCAGTTGAACCATTATACTCATAAATAACATATGAATGATTTGTCATATCTGTTTGCACTTCATAATACAAGTCATCATCTTGATTTAATTCTGATCCAATAATATTTTTATTGGAAAAACTTAAAATTGAACCATCCTCAGCATTAAAAAATCTAGCTGAAATGTAAAAAGTGTCACCAGAATAAACGGAATTATCTTGGAACCAAAAGAAGTACATGTTTTCACTATTCCTGTAATTGTTACCAGTAAAAACTGGAACATGGATATAGTCACCTAAAGAGGTATAGAATACTTTTTGACCTAATGGTAATGATAATGTTTTGGCAAATATTAATTTTTGTGTTTCCTTTTTTGGTGTGCTATAAAATTCTATTCTGAAGAAACTCTTAACAGTATGTGCTAATAACATAGCATTCTCTTCTGGAGATATACCAACTAGATTATAATCTAAACCATTTGAATACCCATTATTAGCGTCTAAAAAATAAAAGTAAAACCAAATATCGCTTTGATTGATTCCTGAATTTAAATATGGTTCATGTATGTATCTGGTCGTTTCGTAGTTATCAACTTGATTGATAATTTTTTTCATCGTTTCTTTTTCATAACTAGCAAAGTTTTCTTCCCAACCAGCATTAGTTTTGAAATCAACGGATTGTGGAATGTTTAAATAAAAATCATCAGTTGTTTTTAAAATTTTCATTAACAGATAGTTTTCTTTTTACCAAACGCTCTAATGCCATTTGTTTTATTTAAATATTCCTTCTCATTTCTCATATAGAAATTAATATCTTGCATAACATAATGTTGACCATTAACAAATGGAAAATTTGTTCCGTTACCTTCGTCATCGATATATCCGTGGTCATAAACGTCTCTCCATTTCCAAATACCTTCTTTTGGAAAATATTGTACGTTATCTGGTAAATCATATATATTATCCGTATTTGAAGTTTCAATATATGGCGAAAGTTGTCTTAATTTAATTCTATAATGTGGTTGATAATATAACCCCATTTTATTTTGTGCGCTATTACCCACATAATAAACAGAATCATCTTGATTAAAGTCGAATATTGAAACTGGGTTAGTGATTTTATGTAAAGATTCACTAATAATTCTTTCTTTTAAATTAACTGGGTCATATTCCACAAAAGCACCAATTAATACAGTGCCTTTTGGTAATGTTGTTCCACTACTAAATGTATAAGTGTCTGATCCTTGAGTTCTTGTAAATGTTTGACCAGACATTCCGGTTTCATTAGATGTTGATCCGCTGAAGTGTTCATCAACCCATGAATTATGTAAGTGAAACTTATATCCCACTTTTGGTGGGTATTCAAAATATCCAGAGCCATTTTTAAAAACAACAGACAAGTAAACTTCGCTTGGTGTAAAATCTAAATTGTTAGTAATACCAGTTAAAATAAATGGTTCCCTAAAATCAAATATCACTGACTCCATTCTATTTTTCTCAACTAACACATCGTTTTCTTGCGCGCTATTTTCAAATAATAATTTTTTTTCATCCTCAAATATTGGCGTTTCAAATCCTGCCTTATCCATTATATAAGCTGAATTATCTGTAAGTGTTTTATGTTTATGTACATAATACGAACAAGTTGTTCCTGTTACGTCGTTATCACTTAAACATCTTTTAATCATAATCACACCACTAATAGTGGTTCCACTTAATTCGGTTTTGTCAACATTAATAACATACTTTTCAGATTCATAAACTTCATCACCAATACTTTTAATTGAATGTGCCGTACCATTGATAACCACAAATTCTTTTTGTTCAATTCCGTGAGGGACTGGTGTTGTTAACTTATAATAACTTCCTTTATCGGTTACTCTTGCCGGTATTCCGTGTTTAGCTTTATTTCCACTTGGTGTTTTTACCCCGCCGGTTAATGTATACGCAATAGGGTATTCGGGGTCAGAACCATAAACATAACTAAGATATAAATTCCAGTTATGGTATGGTGCGTCCATAGTTGATATTGACGCATGGTTATTGTTTCCTGTAACGCTAACACCATAACCACTATACGTGCCCATGGTTCCAGCATTTACATCTGGCTCTGTTATGACTTCACGCAATAAATCACGTCTTAAAAAAGCAAATTCATCATATGGTAAGTAACCTTCATTTTGTGCACCAGTTGCTCCGTCACCATTTAGATATAACGACTTTTGTAATTTTGCATATCCTGTTGTTCCAGAATATAGATTTCTAAAAATCATTTTTAATTTACCATATATTTTATACTTAGGACTTTCGTTTCTCTCCTCACCAAATAATTCTTGAACATCCAATAATATTGTTTTGTCACCTTCTCTTAACAATTCTTCAGATGTATTCAAACCAATTTTAGTCACCAAATCTTTTTCTGGTGCTTTAGCGTATTCCTTTTCTGGTAATATAATTTGTCTCTTTTCCATTATTCTGCTGATGGGAATGCTCCTTTCGGACCAAATCTTTCAATAAACTTATCCAAGCCGGTTTTGCCTGGTCTTAAACCGAAATAAAATAAAAATGGTGTTGATAAAATCTGTTTTGAACTACTATAATAATCTTGTGTTTTTCTAATTATAAAGTCATCGGTATAATCCCATGATTGTGAATGCCAACCTACTATTCCATCTGTTCCTGCATTACCATATCTTGTATATAACGTACCTGATGTTGGTTCTATTTGAGTACCACTAGTATAATATAGATAAGTAAATCCTGGATACTCACCATTATATGATGCGTGACCATCAGATGACGATACCACATCAAATTCAACTGTTGTTGTTACATCAATACCACCAATAGTTAAACCAGAGAATGTATATGTCATTGGTAATAACAGATATTTGTCAGAAGAATCATCCGCCGCCGATGTTAAATTATAGCCATAAGTCATTCCTTGTAAAGGTTGTACTTGAACATTTCCATAATCCCATCGTTGATTATCTAACGTTGTTTCATTATGTGGTCCAAATCCGGTTCCGCCTTTTTCCCATAAATAAAATGGTACTGGTTGAGCCGATTCTGTCAATCTACCCTGTACAAGTGTTAACCCGTCATTTGCGATATGTGTTGGTTCATTTAAGCAAGCTCTTTGTCTTTCGCCGTCTTCGGCAAATTCAAAAGTTACTGGTAATGGTCCATACACATTTGTTCCGTTTTTAAACACACTAGGGTATACATCTGGATCTAATACTTGATATGAATACCCAAGATATTTTGGGCTTTGTAAATCAAATGGTTCAATACCAACTTCATTATTAATGGATATTAATTGCATAATATCACCATCCAACACCTTATTAATACCGTTTACTTTAAATCCTTCATTATCAAAAAAATTATTAATATCATGTTCATTGTTACTAACATCCATTCTATAGTTAATTGCCAACCCTAACAGTTCACCAAAATTTTTATATGATGTTGGACCAATCTGTCTACTAACAGAACAGTTTGGGTCTAAATTTGGATCAGTGCAAATTTCTTTAATGAATTCATCTCTAGGACCTAAATCAACAAATGTTGTTGGGCGATTAATTCTTTTTTTGGTAAAAAATAAACTAGCGCCTGCCCCCCAAGCAGTTGTACTAGGATTATACGGGCATGATCTGTAATAAAATATATTTTGATCTGGCGCCCATTTTATAATATCTTTACAATAATCAGCATCTGTTGATGTTTTATTCTTAGCTTTAAATGCAAAGAAATATAACGAACCAGATAACCAGTTATCAACAAATGAATAATTTACGATACCACCACAAAAAAGTTTACCAACACGTTTTCTTCTTCGATATTCTCTCAGTATCTCCCAAACCCTTCTTGTTGATTGGGATCCAGGGACAATGGTGAAAACACCATTTTCAAATTCAGACATACCACTACGGGTAAATTTTTCATAGGAATCACCACCAAAAGATGTAACTAATGGAACACCTGAACTAGGATAAAAAATAATATCGTCTGTACCTGAAAGTGTTGAAGTATAAGCATCTGTTGTTGCACCATATCCGGTATTGGTAATGTTTGTTGCAACAACTGATGTTGTACCAGCATTATAACTTGCTGGTGATATTACACCCGATTGACTGTAATTAGTGTAACCGGTTGTTGGATAATACCAGCTAACAATACTTTCATCATATGGTGTATCATATAATTCACAACCAGATTCTAATTGAACTAATGTTGATGTGTCTGTACCTTCTTTTTCTGTTGCGCTTCTAATTGTTAATGTGTATGATATTGGTTCACCTAATGATGCTTCTATATCTTCAAATGTTATATTGCTATAACTAATAGTATTACCGCTAATATCTAAAACAGGTGTTCCCGAAAATTGATTGGTTAAATTTTGGTTTCCATAAGTCACACTAGATAATAGATAATTTGACTGATTATTTATAAAATAAAGAATACCTGTACCGCCAGAAATTAATGCGGCGCCTAAGGCATCTAAATCTTCGCCAGAACAATTACCTGTTGACGATGGTGCAAATGTTAATGATGTCACATTTAACGTTCTACTATTTTCTAAATAATCTCCAGTTATTGTTACACTACCAACTGAACAATAATCACTACTAGTTCCAGTACCGCTTACAACAGAGCCATAAGTGTCATCACCGTTACATTCCTCACATTCTGGATAGTTTATTAGATATAAACGTCTTTGACCATTTTCTTGTGCTCTAAATGCTGCCTTTTTAATGCTTTTGGCTAATTGTCTAATAGGTCTAAAATCTGCACCATCCCCAATTGTAAATAATAAACGCACTAAAGAATTTGTAAACGTCAATGTTAATAGATTTATTAAATGCTCTAAAAATAATAGAACCTCAGCAATTAATAATGTGAAAGTTACATTTTTAGTACCAAAGTTAACTGGGAATGTATTTGCCGAACTTGTACAATCTTCTTCTTCTGCCGGAACAATTTCTTTAATTGCTAAGAAATTATCGGTTGAGAATGGTACGTTTTTAAAATATGAACTTTGGAAAGATGAAACAGTATAAACTTTATTATATGAAAATCTATAGAAATAATCTTGTGGGTAATTAAACCCGTCGACATTGTTTAATATGTCGCCCATAGCAGATGCGGGGTAATCAGAATATTCGGTTGACCACGCATACGATTTCATTTGGTCGTTACTATACTCTTTAATGTTTGGTAAAAGATAACTTGCGGTTGTTCTAACCCTACCCAATGTTTCGTTCTTAACAGACATTCGCATTCTATAAATGGCTGACGTTGGAATACCTTTGTTTGGGTCATTTGTAAACTCGTTTTCACCAAATTCATTTGTATAGACATAGTCCATATTCATTTCAATTGGCATTACGAATGAACCACTTTCGTCAATATCTTCTTTTGTTTCAATAAGTTCTAATATTGGTCGATTACTTGAATCTCTCTGTGTTGTAAATCTAATTGATTCGATAGTGGAATTAACTGTTACCAAATCACACTTTCTACCCATTTGTCTTCTTGGTTGGCAATTCTTATTAATTGCATTACTATCCTTGTCAGTAAATAAACCACCGATAACAAATGCTTTTGGTTGTATTTTAACCCCTTGACTAGACAAATCAAAGTCGCTTCTAGTAATTCCTAAAGTACATAGTTCGACATTTCCCCAGAAAGGGTGCACTTCAACGGTTCTATCAAAAGAAACGACTTGTGGTAGTGAATCTAAATCTACGCTTGGTTTAAACTGATATGTTGACTTAAATTGGTCAACCCCATAACCATTCCTTAAAAAATCATCTGGGCGTAATGAGAAGCAACCAATGTCAGATAAATCAACATCCACGTGTATTGTTTGTTCACCTAGGGGTACCCCCCAAATCATAAAATCACCTGAAGTATTTGTTTTAACAGTATATTTGTAATATTTCTCATATACCTCTAGAACTTCTTCTCTTGTTAAAATATCTGTCTGGTCTGGAAATGTTCCTGTTGGTTCATGACCGCCGTGTTGTTTTCTTGCTGGAAGTAGATTATAGCGATATCCGTTCTCATTTTTATCTTGTGCTGATTTAAATGGGTATAAAGCTGATACCACTGGGTCATCTTCGTCTTCTTGTGCTAATGGAACAAATATGGATACTCTAGCATTAGGAACGCCAAATCCGTTGTTTACTGATATTCTACCACAAACAACGCCATAGTCGGCGCACAATGATGCGTAAGTGTCTTGTTGAGTAAATTTTAATGAAAGTATCTCTAATAAATCGAATTTCTGTTGTAATTCAACAGTAACCAATTTATCCTTCCCAACATTTGTTAAAATTCTATGTTTTTGAACCATACTAATATAAATAGAAACCTACTGATTTTCTAATGTAGAATATAAGTAAAAAAACTATTAGTATGTAGTGGAACCTAAGGTTTTAACTCTTATTTTAATATCTTTATTTGGAAATCTGATTTGAAATATCTGATTTGCTTTCATATATATGGTTGAATCAGATTGTACAATTTCTTTTGTTACAGGATTTGACTCTTGAGCAACCTGCGCTGTTGAATATTCTCCACCAATTTTGTTAAAAACTCTAATACTAACCACGTTAACAATACCAGAAATATCGTTGATTTCTTTTTGCAAATCACCCACAAATAACGGGTCTCCCATCTTACGTTTGTCGATTGAGAAATAAGCTGTTATTTTAGTAATTGCTTCTCTTAATAAATCCGCTTGGTTTTGGTTTTTATCAACCACCAAATCGATTTCTAAACCCATATCAATAACCTCACCACTAACAATATCCAAATAGTCGTTAATCATTCTATATTCCGACAAGTAATTTAAAATATTGTTTTTTAGGGTGTTAGAAACGGTATCACTTAAGTTACCATTCTCATCATATGATAATAACTTAATTCTCACTCTGTTGTTTTCTTCCATAACATTAACTTTGGCCGGAGCCCCGAATGTTGATGGCATATTTTCAATCAATGATTTATAGTCATTAAGGGTAACTGCTCTGTTTTGTGCCGCAAAATTATATGCAACCATATTTCTTAATTCTTCAACAGTTGGTTGATCCGCCCCACCGACAGCCGGTGTTACGTTTGTAACTTGTAATGATTGAGATACTTGGTTATTTATAGAACTTAAAGGACCCGTCATCACAAAATCAACATTTTCTACCGTTGTTAAAACACCAACCCCTAGATTACTTTCCTTACCACCACCAATCCTATATTTTACAAATAAGGTTGTGTTTGCTTTAGGAATTGTACCCATTGACATATTATTTAGATATGTTCCTAGGTTAACCTTTAAATTACTTGTAATATAGTTGTCCAAATTATCTAACGGATCAACATTACCTGAACCAAATGTTAATGAGAAATAACCTTCTGGTGTGTATTCTGTAATAAATTTATTTGAAACCTTAACATTTGTACCTGCAACAAAATTCTTTTTGTCAGAAGTGCTTGTAGGGTCTTTAATGAATACTTTATCTTGTATTAGTGTTTTAACCTCATACCATTTATTAGTTGAACTAATAAATTCAGAAGCATTTGGATTAGCACCGAAAGACGTTCCTTCTTTATGTATAATTGAAGTAACTCCTAGAACATTTTTTTCAGGTAAATAGAGTTTTAAGAATGGTTTTTGGTCTCTTTGCGTGATTGCTCTTCTAAAAATTTTAGTAACACCATTAACAACAGCTTCTCTTTTTGTAATCGTATATGAAATCAATTTATTATTGGCATCAGAATTTGGTATTTTTAATCTGTTTGGTTCTCCTCTGTCATTAAATGGGTTAGAAAAATCAATATCAGAAATTGTTTCAAATATTTGACCACCCCCAGACACTTGAGCGCCAGCTCTTAAGATACCTTCGTATCTTTCATCATCCTTATCACCTCTAACTGGTACATTAATACTAAAATCACATAATGAAACGGCCGGTCTTTGACCTGGAACCCTAATTCCGTATGTTTTTGCTATATGAAATAATGATTGTTTTTGTTGAGCAAAGTCCAGCATAGTTTCTTGCCAAACCCTATCTATATGGTAATGTAAGTTATCCGCAACAGCGGCATTTAAATCCAATGACACCGAAAATATTGATGCGTCATTTGTATTTTTAATTAATTCGGGATAGTAATCTTTTGTTAAATTAACTAACTCTTCTCTAATTCCCGCGAAATCTCTATTCGTGTACGATATTTTTTTACTCATCTTATATGTTAATAATTATAAAATCACTTGAACCAAATGCCCCATTATTTACTGTATAATCAATTCTTACTTTTGCTGTATAAGGTTTGTTTGATGAATCAGATGTTCTAAATAATCGACTATCTTCATCTTCACTAACACTAACCTGTTCATCTGGATCATTTTCAGCGTTAACAACCTTTATTGAATTTATATCTAAATTTGGAATGTATTTTTTTACCGATTCTCTTATTTCGTCTTCAATATGGTTAAAGGTGATAACATCATTTTGGTCAAAAATATATTCATAAATTCTAGTACCAAAATC
>B570J29032_109959218_pt1 | contig 20109 bp, 23 predicted proteins | sample LakMenEpi16Nov12_FD_29032 | JGI IMG/M metagenome (IMG submission 29032) | reverse complement strand
ACATGAAAAGAGTCGCCGGGATAAAGTACAGTGCTGTCTGACTTTTCCAAGTCGTCTTCGAATGAAAATTTTACAAGAATCTTTCCAGATTGAATATAAAATACTTCATCCTTTATCTTGTGATAATGCCAAGAACATTTTTTATTTTTTTTAAAAACTAAAATCTTACCACAATATTCTTTTTTATTTACAATCCACTTTTCATATCCCCATCCTTTATGATGGATTTCTGGTACTTGAAAAAAATTGCCCATCTTTAACTCCTTTATCGTCCACATAAAAATCCGCAGAGGGTTTTCCTAAAATTAACTCATGATATTTTAAATCCCATGATTTTAATTGATTCTGCGTAAAAGAATAATATTTATTAATTGCATAAAGTTGGTTATTTTTACTTGAACCCATGCCTCTGGCAGTGAACATAATTATATGATGACCCTGTTCATATAGTTCATTTATTTTTGAGATTCTTTCACGATAAGGCGAAGCTTGTTCATAATTTCCATATGTATTATTACATATAGTCCCATCTATATCAAAAACATATGTCGTTTTTACCATCTAAATTTTTCCTTATAATAAAAAACAATTTTTTCTATTTCTTCATCAAAAATTTTATTAGGCTTCCATCCTAATTTTCTAATTTTTTCATCATTCAAAGAATATCTAATATCCTGTCCTTTTCTTACATATGAAAGATCCACATATTTTTCAAATTCTTTGTCAGTTCCATAAAAATGTTTTATAATTTTTTTGATTGTTGTTTTATTATCTTGTTCTAAATCTCCAGAAATATTATATATTTCATTTTTAACATCAGATTCAATTATTTTTATGACAGCGTTTGATGTATCTTCAGAATGTAACCAAACACGAACTGGAGTGCCTTTTTCATGAAGCCTCATTTTTTTTCCTCTCGTGAATAGTTTAATGGTGAGAGGAATTAATTTTTCTGGATACTGACCTATTCCGTAATTATTTGTTGGTCTTATTATTATATAATTTATACTATGTGTTCTTGACCATCCAAGAACTAACATATCTGCTGCTGCTTTAGAAGCCGAATATGGATTACTAGGTTTCAAAATATCACTCTCGGTGTGAGAGCCACTTTTTATGTCTCCATATACTTCGTCTGTGCTAAATTGTATAAATATGGGTCTTTCGGCTACATTTTCTGATTTATTTTTAATTAAATTTAGAAGATTTTGTACGCCTAAAATGTTTGTGTTAATAAAATCATTACTGTTTATTATACTATTTTCTACATGCGATTCGGCAGCTAAATTAATAACATAATCACAATCTGGCAAAAATTTTAACTTACTTATATCTTCTTTTATAAAAGAAAAATTTTTATTTTTATTAAATTCTTCTAAAAATTCAATATTCGCAGCATAAGTCTGGTCATCAATCCCGAGGACTTTCCATCCTTTTTCGAGGCATTTTCTTGTTAAATAAGAGCCTATTAAACCCAAACATCCTGTAATAACAACTAATTTCATAATTAACCTATCTTTTCTAAAATATTTGTTGTTGATATTCCATCTATATAATCAAAAATTCGAACTTCAGCTAAATCATTACCAATTACTTTTTCTATTTTATAATCTCCACCTTTTATAATTATATCTGGTTTTATTAATTTTATTAAGTCATAAGGGGTATCTTCATTAAAAATTACTACCTCATCCACATATTTTATTGATTTTAAAATGTTCAATCTGTCTTGTTGATTATTTATTGGTCTTTTATCGCCCTTAAGTCTTTTAACGCTTTCATCGCTATTAAGACCAACTATTACAAAATCGCCCTGTTGTTTGCAAAATTCTAAAAGTTTTATATGACCAATATGTAGTATATCAAAACAACCATTAGTAAAAACTGTTTTACCTCTACAGCAATTAATTTTCATATTGTTACTACTCCTTGTTTTTGAACAACAATTGTAGCACATTTATTTGCAAATTCAATAGCTTTATCTATATCATTACTTTTACAATATTCTATAGATAAAGCAGCCAAAAAAGTATCTCCAGCGCCAGATGTATCTTTAATTTCTACTTTCTCAACTGGATATGTTTTTTCTCTATACACGCACCCATATGGTCCTTTGGTTACTATGAGATTACAGTTATTTAATTTCAAATATTCTAATGAATTCTTATATTCAACATTATTAACTTTTATAAAAGTAAAATTTTTACTCCATTCTGAAATTTTTCTCTTCGTATCTATGAAAGTACATTTATGTTTTTTGGAAATCATTTCTAATATTTCATTAGACAAAAATCCTTTATTATAATCAGATATAACAACTGCTTCATAATCTTGAAAATTTATATTTTTAATATCTTCTAATGTTAATTTGCCGTAGTTATCATCATTTTCGTCTAGACGTAAAAACATATGATTTGATTTTTCTTCTACATATCTTGTCTTTTTAATATCATGCCAGTTTTTATTTGTTACTATATCTACAATTATATTAGTAGATATTTTTTTCATGTTTAATTCAACATTTTTAGCCATGCCACCATTTTTTACAATTTTAGTTGATTTAAAGACTGGAACTGGTGCATCTGGGCATAATCTATCACAAGTGCCATAGTGATATATATCTGAACAGCTTTCGCCAATTATCAAAATTTTCATTTTAGATCCTTAAAAAATTTATTTTATTTTCTTGTATTATTATAGTTCTCAACAAACCAATTATACGATCTTTCAAGAGATTCTTCAAGATTTGTAAATCTAAAATTTGGCAAAGTAGCATAAAATAATTCTTTATTTGATTTTCTTCTTTTTTGCCCATTAGGTTTAGAAGTATCCCACAATACTTTGTGATAATCCGCAACTTCACATAGCTTATCAACCATTTCTTTTATTGAATGTTCATTATCGCCAGATACAATAAGTTTTTTTGGCATCTGTTGTTCAGAAGATAAAAGTTTTAAACAAACCAACGCTAAATCTTTAGAGTAAATAAACTCTCTAATTGATGAACCATCCCCCCAGCAAATTAATTCTTTATTTTCTTTTTTGGCTAAATAAAGCTTATGAATAAGGCTAGGAATGACATGACCATCTTCAAGGTTATAATTGTCATTTTCGCCAAATATGTTGCTTGGAATTACTGAACAGTAATTTAAATCACCATATTGTTTAGTATATGCCAGTATTTGAACGTCTGCCATTCTTTTAGCATATGCATATGCAAAATGAGCATCAAATGGTGGAGAATTATGCATAATATCTTCAGATAGATATTCTGAATCCGCTGGGAATACACAAGCTGATGAAAAAACAATTAATTTTTGTACATTATTCAAAAAAGAACTATGTATTATATTTGTATTCATGAGAATGTTATCTCTAAACTGTTGAGCTGGCGTATTTAAGTTTCTTCCAATCCCGCCAACTCTTGCAGCGGCATGAATAACATAATCTGGCTTTATTTTATCAAATAATTTTGAAACTTCTTCTTCTTTTGTTAAATCAGCGTCTTCTCTACCAACGTAAAAAAACAAAAAATCATTAAATTCAGAACTCAAAGACACATTTTTAATAGCGTTTCCAACCAAGCCATGCCCGCCAGTAACTAATATTTTTTTCATTTATTTCTCCTTATTTAATTGCTTCTATGTTTAAGCTCATTAACGAACCATTATTTTTATCCATATGTGGCAAATATGATTGGCTATAATCATCAACATAAAAATGCTCTGTTTTTTTCCAGTCATATTTTTTTACTTCTTTAAAACCAATTTCTAATAAATCTCTTTTTAGGGAGGCAAAATCCCAGCAATTGTAATGAAAATCAAAATCATATTTTTGACCACCATATAATAAATGGATTATCTCATCTAAATTAGAAGTTTGTAAGTATCTTTTACATGCAGATTCAAAATCTGGAACTGCTATTCTTAAAACACCGCCTATTTTAAGAGCTTTATACCAATCTTCAACTACTTGTTTCCAAGTTATATTTTGAAAACAATTTGGTTTAAAAGGAAAATGTTCCAAAACATGACAAGCATAAATTAATTCAATATTACTGTATTTTTCACTAATTTTTCTAATATCACAAACAATATCAGGATCACATTCTGACCTTGCATCAATATTTATAAAACCATGTATTTTTCTATTTCCACATCCTAAATTTAATTTCATTTTATCCGAATCTCCTTCGCCAAATTGTTGGACTTTTATTCCAATTAAAATAATCTATTTTTATAGGTCTTTCTAAATAAGAATTAGGTTCTTTATATATTTGTTGAAATAAGGCCAAATCATTTTGTTCGTATGCCTGCTGAACCGGGATATGATCGCCTTGATTTGGATTCCAATCATGATTGCAGACATACATATCAGATTCATATATTTTACCACCATCATTTTGTAATCTAAAAGATAAATCATGAGTATTCATATTTAAATGCTCAAATCTGCAATCCCATCCTCCAAGTTCTCTAAAATATTCCAGCTTAAACATACCAACCATTAAAATTTTATAATGCTCTGGAACTACTCTTAGGGTTGGATGATGATGAGCCATCCAATAATCATGATGCATTGGTGATCCTTGATAATTTCTGCCTTCTGTGTATCTAAGCGCAATAGCATCTTTATACCCCAAAAGTTCGTGTTTTTCTATACATGCTGCGATAGAATTATTTGTAAAAATCCCATCATCAGAACCCCACATCATTAATTCTCCTTCTGCTATAGAAGCTGCTATCAACCCACATCTAGATGGAGAACCATAATCTTTTATATATTTAAAATTTGTTTTGTCATTAAAAAAAGGAGGTGGGTCATTTGGTCCAACCATAATTAATTGCCAAGAATGTTCTCCTACAGAAGACACAATAGATTGATAAAAATTCTCCCATAAATGAGTTCTGATAGCTGGTAGACATATTGATAGTTTATAATTATGCATATTATCCTCTTTTAAATCTTCTTTCCCAAATTTGGGGAAATTTTTTCCATTGTTCTTTTTCGATAGTTACTTGAATTTTTTCTCTCCAATTTGGATCTCTGTATTTAGATTGTATTAGAGGCTCGTCAAATTGCAATTGTGCTATTTCGACAGGCTTATGATCTGCCTGACCATGATCACAATCGTAAGAAGTTATTTGAGTTATTGCCACGTTAGCTCCAGCCAATTGTGCTCGGATTGCAAAATCGGTATCTGCCATTGCAGCATGTTCAAAACTACAATCTAAACCACCCAATTCTTCAAAAAAACTTCGATACATTATGGCAGTATTAAAAATCCACCAATCATCTGGCAAATGAGGCGAATAAGTACAGGGTCTAAATCCTTCTTTTCCATTTATTAAATAATAGTAGTCTGGTTGATTAATTTTCTGAGTTCCGTTCATTCCTTCCAAATATTTTGTAATCACAACATTTTTATAATTATCGCCCATAGAGTATAAGTGTTCTATTGCTTCATCTAGGGCATTTGGGAGCATTACTGCATCGTCCGTTAGCCAAGTAATTAAGTTACCTTCAGCTAACACGCTAGCAATCATTGAGGCTCTAGTAGGTGAACCAAAATCTTTTACATACTTAACATTTGATACATTTTGTAATTCCTCTGTAAGAGAAAAGGGACTACAAATAATTAACTCAAAATTTCTTTTTGTAGAATCAAGAATTGAAGTATATAAATTATTCCAATTTTGCGTTCTAATTGCTGGCAATATTATACTTATCTCTGGTTTATCCATGATTTTTTACCCATTCAAAAACTTCTTTTACACTTTCTTCAATCGATATTTCTGCTTTAAATTTTAATAATTCTTCCGCTTTTTTAACATCTGGAATTCTTTTTTGAACATCATATTTATAGCCTGCATCGCAAATGTATTTAAACTCTTTTTCAGTTTTAGAAAAGTTTTTCCATACATTCCAAACCATTTCTGCTAATTCAACAACAGTTATTGATTCTGACGTTGAGATGTTGAAATCTTGATTTTGTGCATTCGCATCTTCCATACAAAGTCTTATTCCAGTTGCTATATCCTTTCCGTTTGTATAACAACGAATCTGTTCGCCAGAGCCTAGTATATGTACTGGATACTGACCTTTTATAATTTTATTTATTAAATCCGGTAATACATGACTCATCATTAATTCAATATTGCCAGACTTAACTTCACTTTCGCCTAAAGCTTTATCTTCGCCAATACCAACACAATTAAATGGTCTTACAATTGTAAACGGCAAACCATATTGTTCATAAGCACCTCTACAAAAATATTCACATGACAATTTTTGAAAACCATAAGTGCTTAATGGCGGAGGGCATTTTTCCACTTCTTCTTCTGGGGTGGGGAATAATTCTGTATTTTCAAATACCATACTACTTGATAAAACAACAATTTTATTTAATTTGTATTCTTTATATAATTTAATTGCTAAATCAAAAGTTGAGGCTATTATTCTTTCATTCTTTGCCAATAAGTCATAGGCATATTTATGAAAATAGCTAATACCACCAATCATGGCTGCGCCTGCTACAATATAATCTACATCCAAAAGTTCTATTGGAATTTGTTGTGGAACTAAATCGCAAACATCCATTTGTAATAAAGTAAAATTAGGATCTTTATCATGAGGACGAGAAACTGGTCCATACTTAGAAAAATTATCTATACCAACTACTTTATATCCTTTTCTTAATAATTCTAGACAAATATATGTGCCTATAAAGCCTTGACTACCAGTTACTAAAACTTTTTTCATTTTCTCATACCTTCATAGACAGTAGTTTTATATTTTTTGTTTTCTTCTAATAAAGTCTCAAAAAATTTAACATTTGTATCTTTTAAAATACTAGCGATTGCAGAAGTATCTTTTGGCAAACACATACCTCCAAATCCTCTAAAATTATCATTGCATTCTAAATAATTTGGCGCAATGTGTTTTCTATTTATTATTGCATTCTTTACATTTGTATAATTTACATTATGAAGTTTACAAGCCTCATAAAAACTATTTGCAAAAATTACTAATGTTGCATTATAAACATTATTAAAGTACTTTGCGAATTCTGCTTCATCTGGTGTTAATTTAACAAATTTTTCAGGAAGCGTTCCATGGCATTCTTTGATTTTTTCGTATATCTGATTATCATCCGTACCAATTATACAAATATCATGATTTTCTGTAAAATCAGTAATTGCACATCTTTCTCTTAAAAATTCTGGAATGAAACAAGTTTTTAAACCAAATTTTTCTCCGAGTTTCCTTGTTGTTCCGGGCTGAACTGTTGATTTAATAGCTACAATACCATCATATTGTTTCTTTTTAAGAGAATTAAGTACCTGTTCTACTATGGAGGTATCACAAAAACCATTATCATCTGCTGGCGTTGGAACACAAACAAAAACTACTTCTGATTCTAAAATATCATCAATTTTAGTATTTAATTTTATGTCATGAACTAATACTTTATGTCCTAAAAGTTCAAAACCAAATTTACAAGCATTGCCCACTATTCCTAACCCGACAATTCCTAAAATCATTTTATTCCTTTAATTATTTTTTACAATATCATCATATGTTTCTGGAAGCGAGAACTTGAATCTTCTTGTCCATATTGGCGAAGTTTCTTGCCAGTTATCTACATGAACTTTTCTAGTTTTTAAAATTTCTGGATTTGAGTACATTTGACGAAATAATGGAAAATCATTTTGATCCATTGCTTCTTCAATTGCCCGATGATCAACCATTCCATTGGGATAATGATCACAATTAGTTACTCTAGTAATCGAATCAAAAACTTTTCCACCGTCATATTGAACCCTAAACATAAAATCATGTAAATTAAAATTTTGATATTCATACGAACAATCATATCCGCCGATCTCAGAAAAATACTCTTTATCGATTATATGATGGCAAGACATTTTATAGTCGGATGGAACACCGGGCAATCTAAGCGCAGGATGATACCAAGCAGTCCAATATTCTAGTGGAATTTCTTCTCCTTTATGGTCAAGCCCTTCAGTATATCTTAGATTTACCATATCTTTTTTACCACATTTTTCATAGTATAAATCTATAGCTTCGTCTAATGAATCTTCAAGAAAAATTGCATCGTCAACTAAATGAGCTAATAATTTGCCAGAAGCATTAACTGCTGCAATTTGAGCACATCTTGATGGTGAGCCATAATCAATAATAGCTTTTACATTTTGTAACTTACTAAGTTTTTCCGTAAGACCAAATGGACCACATATAACCAATTCAAAAGAATATTTTTTACAAGATTTTGAAATTGTATCATACATATGATCCCATCTTGGAACTCTTATGGCTGGCATTATTATAGAAATATCATACATGAAATCATCTCACTAGAAAGTTTTTATTTTTTACTCTGTTTCTCCAATAGTTTAGCAAATCAGTCATTGTTTGTTCGAACTTAATTTCCGGTTGCCAACCAGTGTGATTTTTAAATTTAGAAGTATCTGGAATTTGTAAGTCTGCATCAATTGGTCTTAATCTTTCTGGATCAATTTCCACTTTAATATTTTTGACTGTCGAAATTGACAACAAGTAATTTAACATATCTCTAACTGTACAAGAATATGAACCACCTATGTTATAATACTCGCCAGAAGTTGGATTTATAGTTACTAACATAAAATAAGCTCTTACAGCATCTCTTACGTCAGACCAAGTTCTCATCGAGTCTAAATTACCAACTTTAATAACGGGTTCCATTAAACCCTCTTCGATCATCGCAATTTGTTTTGCAAATGTCGATTCTGCAAAAACATCTCCACGCCGAGGACCAGTGTGAGTAAACATTCTTGTTGTCATCACGGTCATTCCATACGCTTCACCATAAAATCTTCCAACTAAATCGGTTCCTACTTTTGAAATTGCATATGGAGAAGCAGGATGAAATGTGCATTCTTCACTAATTGGTAATTTTTCACTTGATACTCTTCCAAATATTTCACTTGAAGCACAAACATGGACAACCGTATCTGGCTTCAAAATTTTTACTGTTTCTAATAAATTGGCGGTCCCAAGTATATTAGTGGTTAAAGTTTCTAAAGGCGCATAAAAACTAGTAAGAGGATAGCTTTGAGCCGCCAAATGAAATATGTAATCTGGATGAACACTTTTTACGCATCTGTATAGGGATGGTAAATCATTTAAATCTCCATAAACAAGATTAATACGTTCTTTTTTATTTATTTTTTCTATTAAGTGATCTAAATTGGATAAATCCTCATTCCATCTTAAAAATCCATAAATTTCCCAATCTGTATTTGACAACAAATAATCAGCCATATGAGAGCCGACCATGCCAGTTATTCCTGTAATAAGTGCCTTTTTCATATTAAATACCAATATTATTAATTTTGTTTGCTAGTTCTTTTATCATTTCTTTAGTGACATCATTATTGTTGCCAACATATAAACCGTAATCGTGTATATGATTTACTACTTTATCATTCCCCACAAATTTAAATTTATAGTTACCATTTTTCAAATATGGCTGTCTTGCTTGATTCCCACCGCCAGCAGTTCCTATTCTATACTCTATTTTTTCGTTGTTTAATAGGTCACAGATTTTATTTAATAAATTTTTATCTTTTTGTTTTAAAACTAAAGGTAATGCAAAATTGCTATTTCCGTTCACATCATACTCTACAACAAATAATTTACTATCTAAAGTCTCTAACCAAGTTTTTAAATTATTTACTCTATTTTCTATATTATGGTCAATTCTTTTTAACTGATTTAATCCCAAAACTGCATTTAATTCCATATTTCTCATATTATAGCCGGGGACAGCAAAAATAAACATAGGATTTAAATCTGGATTTTCCTCTATTATTTTTTGTTGTGATTCTTGTGAAATTTCTCTTATCATCCCATGAGATCTAAATAACTTAGCTAATTCATAAAGTTTAAAATCATTTGTGCAAATCATACCGCCTTCTATTGTAGTGATATGGTGTCCAAAATAAAATGAAAAATTTGATATATTCCCATAATTTCCTACTTTAATATTATTATAAGTCGCTCCATGAGATTCACAACAATCTTCTATTAAGAATAAATTATTATCTTTGACTATATTTAAAATTTCTTCATTTAACCCATTGAACCCTAAAGCATGAACAAAAACTATTCCTTTTGTATTTTCATTTATGGCATTTTTAATATTTTCTGCTGTAATACAGAAATTATTAATATCAACATCAACAAAAACAGGAGTAAAGCCCAAGTTAACCAGAGGAGACACATCGGAAACCCAACCAAGAGGTGCCACTATTACTTCTCCAATCCCTCTCAATTCCTTTAGGATAGATACCATAATATAATTAGCAGACGCTCCAGAATTAACAAAAACAGAATATTTCGTACCTTGCCATTGCGACCAAGCATTTTCAAATTCTTTAACCTTTTCTCCGTTCGTAAAACGAACATTTGGTTTAGAAATAAATTTTATCATCTCATCTTTATCTGATTGAGTGATATTATCATTCATAAGCGACCATTTAAACATAAAAACCTGCCTTATACAAAATCATAATTTATATTTTGGTAATTTAATTCTCTATCATTTGTAAAGTATGTTCTTTTAATGCTATATTTTAATCTTTCGTCGATAGATAAACAATTTTCATCATATTTTTCTTTATTATGCATTAAAACTGTACCGTTCCAATCCACTGGATTGTTGACAAGCCCTCCGGGATAATATCCCAAGCCACTTTCAATTCCTTCTTTATCATTTAAAAATGTTTCTTTAGTTCTTCCCCATAGTAAACCACATGGAATTGATGGATTATAGCCTATAAGTTGAGTAGTAATATTAGTCATCTTTTTAGATGAATCATATGAAACAAAATGCATACATTCAGAATTTTCCAATAAGATATATTTTTTTCTTAATGCATATGAAATATAGGAAAGACCTGTTTCCATACAGCACAAACCATGAACATCTGTTACGGGAACTCCATAAAAATCTTTCAATTCTTTATTAATCAAAGCTATATGAAAATTACAATGATTTCCTAATGGTATATTATATTCTTCATTAAAATTTATAGAATCCCATTCGCCCAACTTACCAAGCCATTCGTATCCTTGATCGGAATCGGTTTGTAAATGCATTATACCATATTTACCAGAATTATTTTTTTCAATCATTCTAGGAAAAAGATCTTCAACTTCTGGAAGGATTAAACCAGAACTGACATATAAATATCCCTCATAATCTTCATGAAAATGTTCAATAGATGAAATTATTGTTTTATTGGAACTAACTTGAACTGACCATCTTTTATCATATCTAAAAATAGATATTTTATCTCCAAAATATTTTTTTAAATTTTTAATGCACTTATCACTTGAAAGAACAGAAGAAACAATTACTCTAACTGATTCATGAAGATTATTTTTATCAATATGCCAAAAAATAGATTCTAAACTAGAAATATAGCTTAATATTTGTTCTTCTTCATTGGTAGAAATTCCAAAAATATTAAAAACGACTAATAAATCTTTTTTTTTCATGATATCAGACATTAATATTCTCTTTAAACCATTTTAGAGTTTTTTCTATTCCGCTATTTAAATCTGTTCTTGGCGACCATCCAATCTCGGAAGTTGCCTTATTATAATCTAAAAATAAGCTAGTTTTAATAGTTGGTTTAGATAAATCATGTGAGACAGTAATTTTTTTACCAGAAATTTGAATCATTTTTTGTACTAATTCATTTATTGAAATATCCGAGCCTAAACCAATGTTGTAGAGAGAAAATTTTTCTTTTTGATTTTCTAAAGATAAATTAACTGCTTCTACAAGATCATTAACATGAATTAAATCTCTTCGTTCCTCTCCTGAACCCCATATTTCTAATTCTCCAGAAGTGTTTGTCATAATTTTTGTAACTGTTGCACCAAAAACATGGCTTCTTTTTAAATCATATTTATCATGAGGACCATAAATATTTGATTGTCGCAAGACAGTAAATTTTGTTTTTCCAAGCCTAGAATAAAACTCGCATTGTTTCTCAATGTATAATTTTGTATTTCCAACACCAAAATAGTTTGGAAGTAATTGTTTATTTGCGTCAAAATCAGATTCAGATACAGCTTTTTCACTCGGCTGATACATTACTGTACAGCTTGGAAATACAAAATGTTCTACTTGGGATTCAAAGCACTCTCTTAAAATTAAAGAATTCATTACTGCATTATCTGTCACATGAATGTATGGTCTACTAACAATATCTCCAGCGCCAGATGTTGTAGCCGCATATTGTAAAACAATATTACAGCCATTAATAACTCTTTTTACATCTTCTTTGTTATTTAAATCTGCATGGATCCACTCAACATCTATTTCTTTTATTGGAGGTCTATCGTGATAGACAGCTCTTACTTTATAGCCTTCCTTTTTTGAAAAATATTCTGTTAAATTTCTTCCGATAAAACCTGTAGCTCCACAAATTAAAATAGTCTTCATTATAAGTGTTTTCTCCCGTCTATTATTACGTTTCTTATATTATTTGTATAAGATTCATATATTTTATCACATACATCATTATAATTTAAACCATAATCTTCTTCAAAATTTTTAATTTTTGATATAAAAATATCTATCATTTTTATATTTGTCTCTAAACAAAATGTATTTGAAAATGTTTTCAAAGCGGACTTTGAGGTGCAATAAATTGTTCTATTCTTTTTATTTTCTAGACCAGCAATTGAATTAATATTTATTATTTTGCCCACTTTGTTAGATAAAAATTTTGTAAGTAAAATTGGCGCTAGAAGATTAATTTTTAACATATCATCAATATATTCTATTGATAATTCAGATAATTGTTTACCAGCGCATAACATCCCTGCATTATTTATTAATACATTTACTTCGTTTTCTATGCAAAATCTAGCTATCTCTTTTATGGAGTCTATATCTGTCAGATCCCCAACTACAATTGAACATTTGATCTTATATTGTTGTTCTAATATTTTTTTTAATTCTCGTAAATTACTATTATTTCTACCAGAAATAATTATGTCATGTCCTTTGCTGGCAAAGTAGATAGCTAGATTTTTTCCTAAACCAGAACTAGCTCCGGTTATAAGTATTTTATCTAAATGCATTATGTCTTTTATCAATAATTTCTCTATTTTCTTTAAACCACTTAATAGTTTCTTTAACGCCTTCCTCTAGAGAATATTTTGGAACAAATCCATAGGATTTTGCTCTAGTCATGTCAAGAATTCTCATTCTATCGCCACTTGGTTTTTCTGTATCCCATTTTACTTCAACAGGTTTATCAACATTATCTACGATAATATCAACCAAGCTCTTAATTGAAACACCAGTTCCAGAACCAAGATTTAAAGGTTCTGTTATTTTATTTTCAACAGCATATAACATACCAAGAGCAACATCCTCTGCGTAAATAAAATCTCGGATTGGCGAGCCATCGCCCCAAACAACCAATTCAGTATTTTCAAATGCTTTTCTGATAAGCGAAGGAACTACCATTGCATTTTCAACATCAAAATTGTCATAAGGTCCATAAACATTTGCTGGTCTTACTATTGAAATATTATTAGCACCATATTGGATTTTATAAGCCTCTGCCTGTAATTCGCCTATTCTTTTTGCCCAGCCAGCAAACCTATCATTTTCTGATGGGAAAGTTTTCCAAACATCGTCTTCTTTAAAAACATCTGCTGGGTGGTATACACCAACACTGCTAGTAAACAAATACCACTTTACATTGGCTCGACGTGCTGCCTCCATCATATTTGTATTAAATTGAAGCATTGGAACCATAAAACTAGCTGGCTGCTCTTTACACATCTTAGGAGAACCTTTAACACCAATTAGATTAAAAACATAATCCATACCGCTACAAACTTCAAGACATTGTTCAAAACTGGTAAGATCTACTTTTTTATGAACAACTTTTTGAGATAATCCAACACCTTCATCAAGAGAAGCAACAAAAACATTAGCTCCTCTTTCTAAAAGAAGATCTACCAATTTTCTACCAATCATACCAGTTCCACCAGTAACTAAAACTTTTTGATCCTTAAACATATTTTTCTCCATTATTTTTCATTATAATAATCACCATATTCTACAATTATTGTACTTTTACCATCATCTCTGTTGTATGCTTTATAATAAGCTTCAAAGATTTGTTCAGGTTCTTCAAGACGAATTACTTCCATATTAGGTAACATCATTTGAAAAGCTTGAGAATAATCTCCGACATGCTGGTGTTGTGGATTCATTGGTCTTACAGAACCAATTCCGGTACGAATAATTACTTTTGGATTATACTCCCCTTTAGAATAATTTTTAATCTTGTCTAAGTGATTTACTATTTGATTTGTCGCTAATAATAAAAAATTCCATCTTGGATAAATACTAATCGGAACAAACCCATTTAAGGCTAAACCATTTGTAATACCCATTTGCATGTCTTCATTAACTGGCATTTCTATTAATTTGTTCTTTTCAACATCTTTTAATGTATTAGTCATGGCAGTTCCAGCATATTCCACTGCCTGCCCAAGAAAAAGTGTATTATCTTTCTGACCTAGATAATCCATAGAACGCTTTAATTCGTCAAAATACTTACCCATTTTTCTCCTAAAATTGAACTCGCGCACCTGCGCCAGCATGTGGATACTTATCTAATTTATATTTATAATATGTAATGTATTCATCTTGTACATTTTCATATGTCATTGTCTCAATATTCCAAGTTTTTTTAGTATCAGTGCAAACCGATTTTCCATTATCTTCTATTATAAAATGAATTGGTAATTTGTGATTCTTTGCGTATTTTATACATTCATGTGCAGCCCCAGTTTCAGAAGTCATATCGCCCATAAAACAAAAAACTCTGCTATTATTTGATTTTATTTTATTAGACATGGCAATTCCTAAAGAAATTGGTAATATTCCTGTCACGATAGCAGAACAAAATATTTTTTGTTTTTTAAAGCATAATGCAATTGAACGACCTTCCATGATCGCATTTTTTAATTCTTGCGGTGGAACTCCTTTTAGTAGACATTGATAATGACTTCTCCAAGAAGTTAATACCCAATCATTTTCTCCTATATTAAATTTTGAAAAAATACCAATCATCTCTTCTTCATTGCCATTATATAAATGAATTGGTGCTTTTATTTTTGCAGAATTAAATTCATTCGCAATATCATTTTCAAATTCTATTAATTTTTCTGCGTCAAATCTATTGTATGTATTCATATTTACCAACTAATCTCCCAATCTTTAAAATCGGCAGCTAGACAATCTATTTTATAATCTTTTCTACCACCGACTATTTCTTGAATCTTATTTTTAGCAGTATTTCTTATGCCATTTAAACCATGAGTTAATTCTAAATTGTTACCATCTTTAATACCTTTTCTATAATTTGTTTCATTGTGCCAAATATGAAGATTCATCTGTGATAATACAACAATAGCTCTTAAAACCTCTGCTGTAATTTCCGGCTTATTTTCTTCTAAATGAAGTTGAATATCATGAAGAATATCTTTAATTTCTTCTGAATATTCTGTTTTGTGATCTGCTATAAAAACCTCTTTCAATTGTACTATTGTTAATCTGTCTACTAATTCCGATAATGTTGGCAAATATTTTCTTTCTTTAGACATAATCTTCTCCTTATAAGAATTGACCAAAATAATTTTTATATTTTTCAAAATTTTCTCCAAAAATTTGTTTATATTCAAAAAATATTTTTGCCTCTTCTTTGTTTTTAATTTTACTATTTTCTTTAGAAGTAGTCAAGCCTGTTGGATTAAAAAAATATAATCCAACAGGTATATTTATTTTCTTAAATTCGTAACCATTTTGAACCATTCTTAGCCACATTTCCCAATCTATGGGATATCTAATATTAGTTCTATAATTTCCTATTTGTTTATGAATATTTTTTTTCCAAACTGGCATGGGTCCGGGAAGGCTTTTAATCATATTTTCTTTGGAGAATTGTAAAATTGAATGTTCATATAACTCTCTAGCTGTATTGTTTTCAAAAGTTTCATTTTCTTTTTCTGTTTGTAAACAATCGCCATATATCAAAACGATATTTTGTTCTGAGAACATAAGATTTCTAATCATATGTATCAAATAATTTTTTCTTCTTATGTCGTCAACTGGAGCAGTCGTAAGGTATTCGCCACTACTATCAACTAAAGCCATGTTATGAATTTCTGCTGGGCTGTAATTTTTTTCCAACCTCTTGTAAATAATGTTTTTATACTTGTTCAAATATGGTTGTATAATTTCTATTTCATTTTCTGGGGAATTAGAATCATAAATTAAAAGCTCCGCCGTTTCAAACAAATCTAGGTTTGTTATATTCTTTAAAAAATTTTCTATATATTTACGACCTTTAAATAAAGAAGTAATAAATGAAACTTTAGGTATTTCAAAAGGTTGAAAAAAAACTTGCTTTTCTTCTTTTAAAATAGAAATAAATTTGTTAATAATAGTATCATTATTCAATTTAATATATTCTAGCAAGTCTTTTCCTTTTAAGGAAAAATATGGCTCATAAGTAGCCCCAACTAAATTATTTGTAATAATTTTACAATTAAGAATTCTTGCCTCAATTGTCATTCTATTATATGTATCAACCCATTGGGGTAAAAATATAAAATTTTTAACTTTTGATAAATTTTTAATGAAATTTTCGTATGGTTGTATTTCAATAAAATCAAAATCTATACAATTTTCTTTACAATATTCAATTGCCTGTTGTGTTCCTTTGTTTTTATTTGGAGTATTATATATTGCATATTCTATTGTTTTTTCTTGAGAAATTGATTTTTCTAATAGATTCAGATCGTCCTCTCCCCACAAATTTCCACCCATACTTATAATATTTTTCAAAAGAGTATTTTTATATAATATTTCTGCGTGAAAACTACTTTGACATAGTACAGCTTTTGCATTCGTATAAAAATCTAAATTTATAAGGTATTCATCTGGGACTAGAAAATCTTCAAAAACAGCAGGATTATTATTGGCAGTATATTTATGATCATATTCATAAATAATATATTTGCAGTTATTTTGGATTAAATTTTTGGTTTCATTATTTAATTTTATAAAATTTGTTATTATGAAAAAATTATTAATATTTTCTAAAACAACATTGTTTGTAACTTTTTCTGATTTTATTATCTTAATATTAAAAAATTTTGAAAGTTTTTTAACTAAAACATCATTGTTTTTTTCTGCTCCACCTAAAACTTCCATCCAGAGAAAATCTGTTATTAATATTATATTATTCATAAACTACTTTACCTTTAAGTTTTTTAAGCCATTCATATTTTTTCTGTCCAATAAATGCTTGAATGAATTTTTCATCAATCTTTTGCATTGAAAAATTTTCTTCAAGGTATGCTTTTAATTTTTTAGCTTGTCCTTTGAATCTTCCATGATCTTTATAGCATTCTCGCATAGCTATTTTTGCACTAATAGGTTTTACGAAAGCCCATTGCGATTCTGGATGTAGAACTCCATTCCAGACAACTTCTGGTTGTATTTTTTTCATTTCATGAGCGACACATGAAAACATTTTCTTTTCTTTACCATCTAAATTCATATATAAGAAATCTTTTTGACCAGAATAATCATGTGTTATTACTGGAAGACCACAATAGGCGGCTTCAAATAGAGGCAATCCGAATCCTTCGCCGTGACCAAAGTTGACTATTGCTTTAATTTTTGGATGAATATAAAGATTGTGTACTTCATCATTATTCATATCTCCATGAAGTAAATAAACTTTACATTTTTTATTTGGAAAATTATTTAAAATACTTTGGACTTTACTTTCGCAAAATTTCCTATCTATCATTGAATTATTAGCAATATTTATCTTACATACCAAACCAACATTATCATTTTGGAATTCCTCAACAAACCATTTAATAGTATTTTCTAAATTTTTTCTTGGACCCCACTGAGCAACACATAAGAAATTAAAATCATAATCTAATGGAAGCCATTTTTGATGGTCATCAAATTTTTTAAATTCTTTAACAGGGTATCCAACAATCTCGACTGATTTTTGAAGTTTTAAATCGAAAGCTCTTCCAAGTTCATCTTGAACTTTCCAAACAGTATTCTCTAAAACATCTTTTGAATGTTTGGAAATTGTTATGACTTTATCAGAGCGTTTATTTAAAATATCAATCCATTCTGGCGAACATTTATCTGTTTCTATACCAGCAGTAATTTCAATTGTGAGTGGAGCTTTTTTCTCAAGTTCATTTGGAATTCCAATATGTAAATGAACATCAAAATGATTTCTTTGAGTCAAATATGTGGCAGTTTTATTAATAATTTCATCAACCCATCTTCTTTCTTCATTATCTTCCGAAATCCAAGAAGTCCTACCCCAATTTAATGGCTGAACAAAAATATCAAATATATCTTCATGCGCTCTTAAAATTCTTAAAATATTTCTAGAATGTTCACCATATCCAGATTGAGAAAGAATTGGTCCTTCTAATAAAATTTTCTGTTTCATAATAACTCCTAAATTTGTTTTAGTTCCCAAGATTTATAATTTTTTCTACTTTCCCAAGAGCCACAATTCTCAATTAAATCATCCATTATTTTTACCCACGAATTTTGAAAATTGCTAAAATTATAATTTTGTTTTACATGTTTCAATCCGCCTAAAATCATTTTATTTCTTTTTTCTTCGGGCATTAAAATCATCTGCTCTAAAGCATTGACAAAATCTTCTTCAGATACTCTATCCTCATGGATATATGGAACTTGCTGCGAACCTATGACTGCTTTAGAAGCGGGCTTAATACCAATTCCAAACCAGTCTTTACCATTGGTAACTTGTTCCTGCAAGCCACCGGTCATGTTTACGATGATTGGGGTTCCGCAAGCCAACGACTCTAATGTTGCTATCCCAAATCCTTCGGCATCCGAAATGTTAATTGTGCAGTCAACCATATTATAAAGAGATGCTAAATGTTCAAAATCTAATTTATTATTAGACAATAGAACTTGACCATTGTGTAGGTTTAAATCTTTAACTATCGCTTCCAGATCTTGACCATTTTCATCTTTTGGGTTTGTGTGCATTAAAAGCGTTGCTTTGTCGTGACCAACTTTATCTAAAAAGATTTTGAACCAAGCGATAACAGAACCACTCATTTTTCTTCTTGCATTACGATTATTCCAAAAGAAAATAAATTTATTTGCATTTTGACCAAAACTCTGCTCTCTATTTTTTCTTGTAACATCTTTATCTAAAACTTTAAATATATTTTCATCAACAGCGTGAGGTAAATAAATGGAACTTACTTCTGGAGCGACATTTTTTACAATATCATCAGTAACCTTTGAAATAGTTACAATTTTATCATTTGATAAATAAAATGGCTTATTAAATTGTGGATATGGATAATTATCCCAAACATGATAATAAATCATTGGGCACAATGGACGGATTTCATTTTCGATTAACCATAGCCATTCCCAAAATCTAGGATCCGTCATAAACCAAACAGCGTCTGGTCGATAAGCGCGAACCACAGAACGAATAAGCTCTGGTGTACCATAACCATCAACTGGATGTATAACAAAGTCATCTCCATATTCTTGAGTTTTAACTGGTCTATAGTCTTGGTGTTTGATTGCTCCACCAAGAGCCATTACTTGATATCTACCAGTTTTTAATAATGCTTCTATAAAATAACGCGTTTGAATTCCGACACCCGAGAATGAAAATGGATGGTCGGAAATAACTAATACCTTCTTTTTCACTATTACCTCACACAATGTTGTGTATTATTAAACTCACATTTTGAGCAGTTGAGTTTATTTTTAATATATTTGCTGTTGTGAATATTAGACAATGCATTCTTTAACAAAGAGATGGAGTCACTCATGCGCTTTGGACCACTTGTAACTCTATAAATCTCAACATTGTCTTTCTTCGCAGTTCTTTTTAATAATATAAAATAAGTATCAATATTTTTTAAGTCAATATTTTTCTTTTGAGCAAAAAA
>B570J29032_109959219_pt1 | contig 20137 bp, 26 predicted proteins | sample LakMenEpi16Nov12_FD_29032 | JGI IMG/M metagenome (IMG submission 29032) | reverse complement strand
TGATATTGGAGGTTATAATGTAACCAAATTTGATCTACCTATTTTAGTCGAAGAACTCTTAAGAGCTGGAATTACTTATAACTACAGAGAAGTTAAAATAGTTGATGCATTTTCGATTTATTCTAAAATGGAACCTCGAACTCTCGAAGCAACTTATACCAAATTTACTGGAAAGATTTTGGAGAATGCTCACAGTGCTCAAAGTGATATTGAAGCAACTATAGAAATTTTCGAAAAGCAGAAAGAAGTTTATTCTTTAGATTCGATAGAAATGATAGATAATCTTTCAATTGAAAGAGAAACACTTGCAGATTTAGGTGGAAAATTCAAACTCAAAGAAGGAAAAATAATCTATAACTTTGGAAAATATTTCGGAAAAGAAGTTAAAGAAGTTTTTGAATATGATTCAGGTTATCTAGAATGGATGAGTAGATCAGATAATTTTCCGCAAGAAACTCGAATCATCGCCGGAAAATTATTTAAAAAAATGCAAGCAGAGGCAAAAGCCTAAAACTTATTGTCTAACTTTCATATAAAAGTAAATTAATAGTGTCTAATGGCTAAGGCGGTAGAACAGAAATATAGAAAACTTACAGACATAGAGCACGTCCTCTTAAGGCCAGGTATGTATATCGGCTCGGTAAAACAACACGAGGGTGAAATTTATCTTTTAAATGAAAGTAGAAACTTTGAAACACAAAAAGTCAGTTACAATCCAGCTTTTTTAAAGATTTTTGATGAAATTATCTCTAACTCAGTAGATGAACATAAAAGAAATCCAAAGCTAAATCAGATTGAAGTTAAAGTAGACAGAGAAGGCGGTACTATCTCAATTACAGATAACGGAGGAATTCCGGTTCAAAAGCATAAGGAATATGATGAGTGGATTCCAGAATTGATTTTTTCAAATCTGAAAACAGGATCAAACTTTGACGATTCAGAAGATAGGACAGTTGCTGGTACTAATGGAGTAGGGGCAACTCTTACAAATATCTTTTCTAATCATTTCAGAGTTTCAACTTGTGATGGTAGTAAAGAATATGTGCAAGATTTCTACGATAACATGCATCGCAGAAACGAACCTAAAGTTTCTAATAAGAAAAGAGGCTACACTGAAATATTTTATTCTCCTGATTTTTCCAGATTTTCTGGAATGGATGGAATTGATGAAATTTCATACCAATTAATGAGAAAACGAGCTTGCGATATTGCAGCATGTAACAACAAGCTCAAAATAACTTTCGACGGAGAAGTATTTCAATTTAAGTCTTTTAAAGAATATTCAGAAATGTATGTTTCTGAAATCTTCTATGAAGAATCAGAGAACTGGAAAATCGGAGTAGGTCATTCCGGGCAGGGATTTCAATCAGTATCATTCGTAAATTCAGTAGAAACAAAAGACGGAGGTACTCATGTTGAATATATCTTCTGGCAAATCTGTAATTCTTTAAGAGAAAAAATCAAAAAGAAGTATAAAGTTGAAGTAAAGCCTTCGGAGATTAAGAATCACATGTTCTTGTTCATCGATTCTACCGTAATTAATAGTTCATTTTCATCTCAGACAAAGGAAAAGCTGATTACTGAATATAAAGAATTCGGAACTGAACATGCTGTTACAGAAGCCCTTGTCAAAAAGGTATTTACTTCTGAGGTTGTTAAGTCTCTTTTAGATTGGATAGAACAAAAACAGCTAGCAGAAGAAAGAAAACAACTCAGAGCTCTAAACAAAAATCTCGATAAAGCAAAAATCATCAAATTGATTGATGCTAAATCTAAAGACAGAGAAAAATGCACTCTTTCGATATTTGAAGGCGACTCTGCAAGTTCTGCATTTAGACAATATAGAAATCCGCAGTATCAAGGTGCATTTCCGCTACGAGGTAAGTTCATTAATGTAATGGAAGTACCTAACACAAAGGTGATTCAAAACCAAGAAGTAAAGAATCTACTTGCTTCTATTGGTTTGAAAATGGGGGAATCTCCAAAGGATTTAAGATATGGAAAGATTTTAATCTACACCGATCAAGATCATGATGGAATGAGTATTGCAGGTCTTTTAATGAATTTCTTTGCCAAATATTGGCCTGAACTTTTTGAAGAAGAAAGAATATGCAAAGTAGAAACTCCTCTACTAGTTGCTAAAAACAAAAAAGAGACCTTTAGTTTTTATACACAAGAAGAATTTGATACTTGGAGTAAAAAGACAAATACCAACTCCTGGGATATTGAATATAAAAAGGGTTTAGCTTCTTTGGAAAATGATGAATATGAAGAGATCATCAGAAACCCGAGATATTTCGTGGTAGAAAAAGGAAAGAATTTTAAAGGTGTATTTTCTACTTGGTTTGGTGGTGATTCTCAACCTAGAAAATATAAAATATTAGGAACTTCTCCCGAACCTATCGAGGAATTAGAACCAGAGCCAACTCCTTCTAAGCCAAAGGCAGAGAAGAAAGAACCTGAAAAGAAAGAAAAGAAAAGCATTAGTTTATTTTGATGAAAAGAACAGTAGAAGATTTTTTCGATAGAGAATATTTAGATTACGCTAAATACGTAGTTGAAAGTCGAGCTATTCCCTCCGTGATAGATGGTCTAAAGCCATCGCAGAGAAAGATTATTTATGCAGCTAACCGGATTTGGAAAACAGGAAATGAAAAGCCTATGAAGCTTTTTCAATTGGCTGGTAATGTAGCTGCAACTACAATGTATCACCACGGGAATGCATCATTGGAATCTGCTCTGGTAAACTTGGCACAAACCTTTAAAAATAGTATGCCACTCTTACACGGGATCGGTCAATTTGGTTCTTTAAGAAGTCCAGAAGCTGGAGCTCCTAGATATATTGGTGCTAAACTACATCCTAATTTCAGACTTTTATATAAAGATTTTGAACTTTTAGAAAAAAGATATGAAGATGGAGAAGAAATAGAACCCCGTTTTTTTCTGCCGATCGTTCCTACTGTTCTTCTAAACGGAAGTTCGGGAATTGCAGTTGGATTTTCTACTAATATTTTTAATCGAAATCCTCTTGATATTATTCAAGCATGTCTTAGCGTTCTAGAAGGAAAGAAGTTAAAAGACTTACCTCCCTGGCGTTCTAATTTTAGAGGAACTTATGAAAAAGCCGAAGAAGGAGAAAGCACCTGGTATATCAAAGGTTCTTTTGAAGTTAAAAATACTACCACTGTAGAAATTACAGAACTTATTCCTAGCTTTACCTATGAGAAATACGAGAATCATCTTAATAATCTCTTAGAAAAACATATCATATCTAGTTATGAAGATAATTGTTCTAACGATATAAATTACACTCTAAAGTTTAGCAGAGCAACTCTTCAAGAACTTATTGACAAGGGAAAACTTGCAGAAGTTCTTAAAATGCAAGAAAGAGATACCGAAAATCTTACAGTGATAGACGAACAAGGAAAGCTAAAAATCTTCAATAATGCAAAAGAGATAGTTTCTTATTTTGTTAATCTTAGATTGGGTTACTATCAGAAAAGAAAAGACTATTTTATAGAACAAATAGAAAGAGAACTTATGATTCTTTCTAATAGAGCTCGCTTCATTAAGGGTATTTTAGAAGAAAAGATCAAAGTTAATAAAGTAAAGAGAGAAGATCTTATAGCTACTTTAGAAAAAATGAAATTTGATAAAGTAGATGGAAGTTTTCAATATTTGATTGGAATGCCAATCTACTCTCTAACTTTAGAAAAGTACGAAGAGCTTCTAAAACAAGTTACAGACAAAGAATCTGAACTTGAATTAATGAAAAAGTCTGATATTACTGAAATGTATAAAAAGGACTTGAAAGAACTTGAAAAGAAAATCAAAGAAACTTCTAATAACAATAACAAATGAGCAAACTTGCTTTAACCTACGATGACATTCAGTTAGTACCTGCACTATCTACAGTTGCATCTAGACAAAAAATAAAATTGCGTACTCTAGTGTCTAGAAGATACGGTATTTTGAATCCTTTCGTAGCTTCTCCGATGGACACGGTTTGTGAAGAAGAAATGGCATTCAAGATGTTCTTAATGGGAGGTGTAGGATGCATTCATCGATTCATGTCGGTTGAAGATCAGATAAAAATAGTTCGTAGTTTGAACGGTAGAATCTATGGCGACGGTTTTGGAGGACCTTATGAGGATTGGGGAATTATGTTGGATGATTGGCACTCAGAAATTCCACACATCCCAATTATGGCTGCAATTGGAGTGATGGCTTCTGACGTAGAAAGAGCTAAGAAATTAGTAGAAGCAGGAGCAAATATTATTTTAATAGATGTTGCACACGGTCATCATCAAAATGTGATTGACATGATAAAAATATTAAAAGAAGCTCTACCTCAGCATGTAGACATTATTGCAGGTAATATTGCAACTGCTCAAGCTGCAATTGATTTAGAAGAAGCAGGAGCAGACGGTCTCAGAGTAGGTATAGGGGGAGGATCTCTCTGTACTACTCGAGTTAAGACCGGATTTGGTATTCCAAACGTAACTTCAATTATGGAAATTGAAGCAGTTGCTAAAACTCCAATTATGGCAGATGGGGGAATCAGAAGCAGCGGAGATATTGCCAAAGCATTAGCAGTCGGTGCATCTTCGGTAATGTTAGGTTCGTTATTGTCTGGTACTGATGAAGCACCCGGGCAAATTATCGAAAAGCCTAATGGTTTATACAAGAGATATAGAGGAGCAGCTTCATTAGAAACAAAAACGGTTCACGGTCAAGCTCAACGAAACGTAGAAGGAGAATCTACGGTTGTTCCGTATAAGGGTGGTGTTAAATTTATTTTGAACGGACTTATTGATGGAGTTAAATCTGCACTTTCTTATGCAGGTTCAGAATCTTTAAAAACTTATAATCCAGAATTTGTACAAGTTACAAACGCTGGAGCAGCAGAAGCAAAACCACATTTACTATGATAGAAGTAGAATCAAGCACAATTAAAAAGATAGGATATAGTTATCCAGATAGAAAGCTTATTGTAGAGTTTAAGTCTGGTGGAATTTATCACTATAAAGATGTACCCGAAGAAGTTTTTGAAGAGTTAAAAACTTCTGAATCTATGGGAAAGTTTTTAAATGAAAATATAAAGAAAAAATATGAATTCGAAGCTGTATATTTACCTGGACGACGTGAGGACTCCGAAGGATCCGAACTGGAAAGTAGTCCGAAATTATGAGGAATTTGTAGATCTAGTTTCTAAAACTGGACTAGAAAATATTGAAACAATATCCTTAGATCATGATCTAGGTCCTATAGCAATGTCAGAATATTTTAACAATGTTTCACCTAATTACAAACTTGACTATAATAATCTTATAGAAGAAAAGACAGGATATGATTGTGCAAAATGGTTAGTTGATTATTATTATGAAAAATATGATAAAGAAGTTTCTAGAAATGAAAAAAGAAACTCCGGAATATTATTCCCTCGGATTTACACTCATTCTGCTAATCCGATTGGTTCTGCTAATATCATGGGATATGTAAATAATTTTTTAATGAATGAAGCTCAACCACAAGATTGTGTTAGAGTACAAATAGAACATACAGTATGAACCTAGTATTTGAAGCTACATTATCTGCACTAGAAACTCAGAGAAAAGAAGCGTTAGCAGAGCTTTCTGTATATTTTCTCAGAACTAATGAGTACGATAAATCCGCGATAATAGATGCAGTTAAAAAATTAAATGAAGCTGAAAGCTGTATCGAAACCTTGATGAAAAATTTCATAGAAGAAAATAATGAGCAACAGGATAATATTAGTGGGTAAGGCCGGGAGCGGTAAGGACCACATCAGAAAAAAATTCCAAAGGAGAGGCTTCGAGTATGCGATTTCATATACTACGAGGCCTCCTCGTGAAGGAGAAGTAGATGGTAAAGATTACTATTTTCTAAGTGATGAAGAGTTCACAGAGATGCAGAAAAATGATCTATGGTATGAGTGGGTTGAATTCAATGGTTGGAGATATGGAACCACGAAAGAGCAATTCTATTCAGAAAAGCCAATGGTCTTTATTATGACTCCAGTAGGTCTTTCTCATGTAAAGGGTGAAGACAGAGAATCAAGCTTGGTAATTTATTTGGATATTGATAGACTTACGAGAATCAGAAGACTAGATGCCCGAAATATGCCAGGAGATTCAGTTTGGAGAAGAGTACAAGCTGATAGCGAAGACTTTAAAAACTTTAATAACTTTGATATTGTGATTAAAAACTCAGATTTTTAGTGTTCACAATAGAAAATATCAAAGACAAAGATCTACTAAATAGAATAGTAGATGAAGAAACCGATCAAATATTCAAAAGACCGGGCAGAAGAGGCAGAAGCTATGATGAATTAAGAGCTTCAGTTTTGCAGGGTAAGGTTGCAGAACTTTACTTAGTCGAAACTGGAAAATATAAATTCTGCGATCTTAAATATCATGATCTCTATAATCAAAAGAAACAGATTATAGAAGTTAAAGCTTATTCTTCTACTGAAATTCTCCCACCCTTCGTAATCAAAGATATCAGAAAGATTCAATCTTTAGATTGGAACAAATCTGATTGGTATTACTACTTTGGAGTTTTCGAAGGAGTGTACACTCTACATCAAAGAATAAAACTAAAGTAAAAACAATTGTAAAAAAACTGATATAACAAATATGCAAAAATATATTATCTTTGAAGGTCTAGATCGTTGTGGTAAAGACACTCAAGTTGGATTAGTACAAAAGTCTTTTTCGGATGAGACTTTTCATGTCTTCCATTATAGCAAAATCCCACTAGAAACTCCAGAACAAAACAGAGAATATAGTGAAAGAATGTATAGAGATATGTTCAATGTGATGATAGAGAATAAAGGTGAAAATAGAAATTTTATCTTCAATCGATCTCATCTCGGAGAATCTGTATATGCTCCTCTATATAGAAATTATTTAGGTGATTATGTTTTTAAGATTGAAGAAGAATATATCGAAGATCTAAAATCTAATCTTTATCTTGTAGTTTTGGTAAATGAACCTTCTATCTTAATCAGTAGAGAAGATGGAGATTCTTTAAGCAAAGGCGAAGAAGATATTGCTAAAGAAAAACAAATGTTTGAAAGAGCTTATTTTGAAAGCAAAATTCAAAATAAAATCTTGATCGACTGTGGAGTAGATAGCCCAACAGAAATTGCACAAATTATTAAAGACTTTATTTTAGATTCAGAAAATGAAAATATACCAGGGTAATTCTTTCGCATCTGTATACAGAGATCTTCTGAACGATCTTTTAAATTCTCCTGAATATACATGTTCGCCTAGGGGAATGGAAATAAGAGAAATTACAGACTGTGCTCTAGTAATTGAAAATCCTGTCTTTGCAATGTATGAAAATGAGAGAAGATCTACTCAAGAAAAATATATTGCTGCAGAGTTTTTATGGTACTTTGCTGGTAGAAATGATTTAAGTTTTATCGAAAGATTCGCAAAGTTCTGGCAACATGTTGCAAATGAAGATGGAACTTTAAATTCTGCTTATGGAAATTTAATTTTCACAAAAAAGAATGAGCATAACATTTCACAGTGGGAATGGGCTTATAATTCATTAGTCGAAGATAAAGATACTCGTCAGGCAATTATGCATTTTAATATGCCTGAACACCAAAGACGTGGAAATAAAGATTTTGTTTGTACTCTAACTGGAATTTTTCAGATCAGAGAAAATAAATTGAATTTTACTGTGAACATGCGAAGTAATGATGCCATCTTAGGAACTCCTACAGATATTCCTTTCTTCTGTGTTTTGCAGATCCAAATGTTAGAACTTTTAAAGTCTACATATCCAGATTTAGAACTCGGTACATATACACATTTTGCGCATTCTCTTCATATTTATGAAAGACATTTTCAACTGGTTGAAGAAATGTTAAAAGATGACAATTTTATTGCAAAAGATTTACCAAAAATCGATCAGACCCTGATATATAGATCAGGGAAACCCAACGAAAAAGTATTGGAAATGATTGATAAAATTGAAAAAGGCGAATCTGATGTAGAAGCAACAGGTGAAATTTTTAAATGGATTTATCAGAACATTTTCTGATATCAATAAAAAAGATTATAATTTAATATGAACGTTACGAAATTTGAAAAGCCAGACACTTCCGTGAAATCGGTATATGTGTACTATTTTGGCAAGTATCCGAAGAAAACAAAACCAGCTAAAGATGTAACTTTACCTATCAGGCTTTGGCCAGAAGCTAAATTTTATATTAGATGTAATACTAAAGGAGGAATCGGAAAGAATAATCTGGAATATTTCTCTAATCTTTACAACGGAACTCAATTTGAGTTAGTAGAAGAAACTCTCGATCAAGTAGTAGATGCAGAAATGCTCTTTATCCATCATGAAAATTATAATGCATTTGGTGGAGTAGTTCGAGAATGCTGTATTCATTTTGCTCAAATTCTAGGGAAATGGACGAAAAAGGCAACAGTTTTCTACAATGATGAATTATTCTCTGGTTTCTATGATATTAGGGATTGGTTAGAATCAAGATCAACAAATGAAAACTTCTTGAAAAATAATCCTCAAATTTTAGAAAGAGTTCCAAGAAGCGAAAATTGGGAAAATGTTACTCTGCTCATGAATGAAAATAAAATCACAGACTGGGCTGATGTACATGTAAAAGACACTCTAACCGATAGAATTGAAGTTTCTTATCTATCAGATATTATTTTATATGATCTTCCTACCTCGGGAATGAAATATAAAAATAGTTATGAAAAGAAGGGAGTTTATGTTCCTCTGTTTACAGCAGAAAGAATTTCAGTTTGTAACAAACTTTTCAATGGAAATGTAGAGATTACTTTTGCTGGATCTCGTTCAGATGAATTAAAAGAAAATATTGCAGGCGATGGAAAATACATTCAGAATTTTGAATTACCTGCATTCTTGAAAAAATTCGATTGGACTATTTATATCGGAAAGGGAAAGCAGTCTTCATATCTAGGAGCTACTTTTTACGAACCTCTATTAAAAGGTCTTCCTGTTTTTGTATGGACTGAAACCGACAAACAAAAGAAAGTTTTTGGTGATATCGATTGTTATTTCTCAACTGAAGATCAATTACAAAAGCTTGTTGAAAAGTGGGATATGAAAGAACTTTACAAAACTCAAGTAGTACATATCTTCGGAAATGAACCTGAAGAAACTGGAGAATTTGAAAGTGTACAAGCTACAGAAATTCCAAAAGAAAAGCCTAAAGTAATTGCACTATTCTAATGATTGGAATAATTAGAACTCGACCATCTTTTGCAAGAGTAGAATATGAACCCTATCATTTTTTAAAATGGCTTGAGCTTTTTCCTCAAAATAGATTTTTGTGGTTGAGTAAAAATCCAGATAAAGTTAAAAAAAGATTCGGAGAAGAAAATTTTCCAGCAATAGAATCTTTTGATCTTGATGAATATTTTACAATTGAAAGTATCTCTGAACGTGAAAAGTATTTGGATGATTTAATTAAGAGTAAAAATCTAACTCAGATAATTACTATTCATAATGATATAAAGCAAAACTTTAAAAATGGAGCTGAAGAAAAGGGAACTTCCTTTTTTAACGGTATAGTAGAATCTGATAGTCTACCTACTTTTGTATCAGTGAAAAATTTCTTTGAAGTTAATCACATTCCTTATTATCTTTCAAAGAAAATTCCAGTCGTTCATGTTTATGTAGATCCCCAAGAAGCATCTTGGAATAGAATGACAGGATGCATTGAAGAAAAATATTTCTTCTATGAGAACTCAAGAATAGATGCAAAGTATCTACCTTTTGTAGAATGGAGTTTTTCAAAGCAGATTAAAAAATATTCAAAGAAAAAGAAATTTGCATTTGGATTTACAGTAGTTACTGAAGACCGGGAACCTCTTTATTATCAATTAGCAGATATTAAAAATGTCAATTTTCTGGTTAAATTTCCGAAGATAGGAATTGATACCACGGTAAAAAGAGCCGATTATGCAGAAATGCTTAAAGAGAGTGAATTTACTCTTGTGATTCCTTCGTATGAAGATACTGATTTTAGTAGTATTCGATTTTGGGATGCTATTACAAAAGCTTGCATTCCCTTTATTTTAGATACATGTAAATGGGAACAGGCTTTTGAGCAACATCCAGAAATAACAAAAATCATAAGTGAAGATCTTTTGGTGAATACTGATACCGTAAAAGAAAAGATTGAAAATACTGATTATGAATCCTTGCTAAATAAAATCTGGAATACTCAAGACTGGAAAAATATTCAAGATCTAGAATGGTATCAAGATCAGATTAAGGGAATTTCATTTGCAGATTCTGATAAACCTAAACCACCTTCCAAAAATATAGCTTTATTTTAATGGAATTACTCAACACCCACCCAATTAAAAAATCAGATTTAGGCTTTCATGGCAACCTTTTCGGAGGGAAATTGCTCGCCTGGATCGATGCAGCTGCTGCTGGGTATTCCATGCAATTATGTGACACCCCTAGAATGGTTACTGTATCAATTGATAAATGTATTTTTGAAAAGCCAGCAAGAGAAAGTCAGCTTTTAAAAATTTACGGAGAGCCAAGTGAATTAGGCAACACTTCAGTCACGATGTACCTAGAGGCAAGAGCTCATAATGTTTACACTGGCAGACAGACTCTTGTCTTAAAAACTCATATCAAATTTGTACATATTGATGAAGAAGGAAATCCAATTCCAATTGCAGAAAAAGGCAGAACTCGGGTACAAAAAATGATCGATTCAAAAACAAATATAGAAGAAAAATGAAAATATTAGTAGTAGGCGCAGGATTAAGCGGAGCAGTAGTTTCAAGACATTTAGCAGAAACTGGATGTAAAGTTACAGTTATCGATAAAAGAGATCACATTGCAGGAAACGCATTTGATTATACGAATGAACATGGAATAAGAGTTCATAAATATGGACCACATCTCTTTCATACTCGAAATGAAAAGATCTTTAAATATCTAAGTAGATTTACAGAATGGGTTCCTTACTTTCATAAAGTAAAAGCTCAGTTGGAAGATGGTAGATATGTCACACTCCCAGTGAATAAAGAAACAAAAGAGATTGTTGGTGAAGAAAACATTTTGGATATTTTCTTTAAACCTTACACAAAGAAAATGTGGGGAAAGGAAATTGAAGAACTTGATCCGGGTATTGTAAACCGAGTGAAACAATTTACTCGAGATGATATGAATGATCTTTATTTTCCGGACGATGAGTTTCAATGTATGCCAAAAGATGGTTATACTAAGATGGTAGAAAATATGTTTGAACATGAAAATATTCAAATCAATCTTTCAACTGGATTTCATAAGAGTATGGAAGCTAATTTTGATTATGTTTTCAACAGTATGCCGATTGATGAATATTATGATTTTTGCTATGGTGAACTTCCCTATCGATCAATCAAGTTTCATACTGTAGATCTTCCTGCACCAAAAATGTTACCTGCAGTTACTGTGAATTTTACTCATACTGGTAAATTTACTCGAATGACAGAGTGGAAAAATATTCCGGCACATGGAGAAAATCCCTCAATGACGACTTTGACTTATGAAGAGCCTTGCGATTATGCAGATAATGATAATGAAAGATATTATCCAGTCAAAGATGTTGAAGGTAAAAACAGAGAGCTCTTTAGTAAATATCAAGCAATAGAAAATCCAAAGACAATTTTTATGGGAAGATTAGGTCTTTATGTTTATATTGATATGCATCAATGTATCAGCTCTACTCTTACTATTGTGGAAAAATTCATTAAAGAGAAAAATGTATAAAGATTTGTCAAGATTGCTATATGGCACTTCTGATCCATATTCCGAATGGAAAAAAATTAATTTTCCCATTGAAAGAGACTATCCAATGACAAATATCTATTCTTCTTTAATACGAGAATCAATTGAAGAAACTAATACTAATTTTTGGTTAGAAATTGGCAGCATGTTTGGAGGTTCTGCGATTAAAACGGCTAAAGTTGCAAATAGTCTTAAGAAAGACATATCAATTATATGTATAGACCCTTTTTGCGGAGATGTTTCTATGTGGGAACACAATATTTTTTTAAAAAATCAAAGAGAACAAGGATTCATTGCAAAAAATTCTATATATCTTGATCTAGATGGTTGCAGACCAACTTTAATGGATAAATTCCTCGGAAATGTAATTTCTGAAGGTTTCGAAAAAACTATCTTACCACTCCCTACTACGAGTATGGTAGGAATGCGATTACTTGAAAGATTTAGAGAAGATAAAAAAATTGATAGAGGTCCGGGTGTAATCTATCTTGATTCTGCTCACGAATGGTATGAAACTTATATAGAATTAGTTACTGCATGGAGAATACTAGCTCCGGGTGGAATTTTAATAGGAGACGATTATGATTGGCCTGCAGTAAATCATGATGTCAATAAATTTGCAAGAGACTATAAAGTTAAAATTTTAGAGAAAGAAAAAGCACATTGGATGATTAAAAAACCTCTAACTGTAGGATATTTAGCATCTCCTTTTTTTATGGGTGGGTATTAGACACTCCGAGGAGATATATAAATAGAAAAATATCTCCTTGATGCCACAAATTAAAAATCTAGACTCTTTCTTATCAGAAGGAGCTTCAGAACATAAGACAATATTAATTCTTACTGCAAGACCTAAGTCTTCTGATACCTCAGAAAGATTTGTCGAAGAGGCAAAGAAGAGAGGATTCAAAGCATATGTTGTAGATGTAAATTCAACTAAACTTGTTAAGATTGATGATAACAAGTTTAAAATAGAAAATACAGAAACAGGCAAAGGCCCAACGGTTAATAGATCAGAAACAGTAGTTCTCAGTAGAAGAGGAGTTCTCTCTAATACATTTACAAAAAATTTAGCGTATAGTTTAGAAAAAGCTAAATTTTTCTGCGTGAATAACATTCAATCTATGGAAACCTGCGAAAATAAGTATCTTGCAGGGGCACAGTTAGAAGCTGCGGGTATTCCAGTTCCTAAGACTGCGCTTCTACCAAATGATGAAAGCATAGATGAAGCTATCAAAAAGGTTGGAAGCAAATTTCCAGTTGTTGTAAAACTTCTTTCTGGCACTCAAGGTGTTGGAGTTTCGATAGTAGATTCTTATGCCTCTCTAAAATCAGTGTATCAGACTTTAAAGAAACTGGACAAGGGAGCAGAAATCCTGATTCAGGAAATGATTCCTTCTGATTATGATATCAGAATACACGTTTTAAATAGAAGTTTTGATCCAGAAGATGATTCACCAGAGTCTTCTCAAATTATAGGAGCAATGAGGAGAAATAGAGTAAAGAAAGACTTTAGAACTAATTTTTCTCTTGGTGCAACAACACAAAAAATTAAACTAACTCCAGAGATCGAAGAAATTGCCAAAAAAGCAGCTAAAATCGTAGGATGTGTTTGGTGTGGTGTAGATATTATCATCGACAAAAAGACAGGAAAGCCTTATGTTCTTGAAGTAAACTCTTCACCTGGAACGAAAGGTATCGAAAAAACAACTGGAATTTCTGTGACTGGAAAAGTTCTTGATTTTCTTCAAGACCAAGGAAATTGGATGATGGACAGATTTGAAACAGGTTTTAGAGAAATTATCGATATTCATGGAGTAGGAAAATTTGTAGCTAAATTCGATACCGGAAACGGTTCTAAGAGTAGTTCGATGCATGTCGATTCTTACGAAATAGAAGGAGATACTTTAATTTGGAAATTGAAAGGTAAAACTTATAAGAATCAGATCATAGGATATTCAAAAGCTGAAGTTGGAAAGCATACATTCAAAAGACCTATTATGCTTATCGATATCAGTGTAGGTGGTAAAGTTCTTAGAGATGTTGAAGTAAGTCCAGTCGATAGATCAGGTAAAAGCACTCCTTTTCTTGCAAATAGAAAATTTATGGAAAGAGCTGGTATCATGGTAAATCCTGATAGAGAATTCTATATTACTAACATTTCTTCAGTAGATAAAAACTTTAATGCAGTCGATGCTAAAGGAGACAAACATGCTGGTATATCTGTAGACAATGATGTGGAGGACGAAGATGAATAAGATTAAGCTGTTCGAAGAATTTATTCGAGAAGAAAAAAGTCCTAGAATTCTAGTCTTGAATTTTATGGTTGATAGTGTTTCTGCTGAAGGAACAGAAAAGAAATATGCAGACGGTTACAGAAGAGCAAATAATATTTTGGCTAGTAAGCTGAAAGAAAAGGGATTTACACCAGTTAACGCAGAGTATTCTGATCTCGTTTTTTCGAACTCGGATCTATTCGTAAACGAAGAGTCTCTATCTTCATTCGACTTTGTATTTTTAGGCTTGATGGCCAAAAAAATGGAGTTAGCTAATATCGTAACCGATTATTTAAAAGATAAAAATATTCCTTATTTTTCCTATGGAACTCCTAGAGACAGGGGAAACAAGCTTGAAGATATGTGGAATCTTTCAAGAGAAGGTCTCCCTTATATTCCAACTTTCGTTTCTGCTTCATTTGAAGAATCATTAAACTATATGAAAAATAACAAATGGGATTTTCCAGTAGTTGTTAAAGATATGGATAGTGCAGGCGGAGCAGGAGTTAGTAAAGCCGATGATGAAAAAGAACTAAAAAAGCTTTTCGGCATTTCTGATGAAAAACACCAAGGAAACTTTGAAAGCTTTAAAATGATCCAAAAGTTTATTCCAAACGATGGAGATTATAGAGTTCTTATTTTTGATGGGAAGATTATAGCTATCGCAAAGCGTTGGACTGAAGACAAAAAGGAGTTCAGAAATAATATGTCTTTAGGCGGAAAGGGAAAGATGGAAGACCTTCCCCAAAAAGAAAAAGATCTTGCACTAGCTGCAGCTCAAACCACCAGAAAACAGATGGCTGGTGTAGATTTAATACAGTCGAAAGATGATAAAAAATGGTACATAATGGAAGTGAACAGCTCTCCACAGTATCACTATTTTTCTGAAATTCAGGACTTAGATTTTCCTCAATTACTTGCGGATTATATAGAAGACAAACTATGACAAGTTGGAATATTACAATTCTAAAGGAAACTTCAGAAGGTTTTTTGTGCATGTCGCCGAATGGCGATACTCACTGGATGACTAGAAATGATTATGAAATCTATCTAGAGAACAGAAAGGAAAAATGTTGAAAATAGTTCAATCTAGACTTTTCATTCTCGTCCATTTTGATTATATTTTATTATTAAACTTTATTACTACCTTAAATAAATATGTCGCAAACATACGTGACCTCGGATCATTTTATTGGAAGAACGAATATCCTAAAGATTAACAATAGGTCATATTCTTCTATAGAAGAAATGAACCAAGATTTTGTTAGACGTTGGAACTCTAAAGTTAAAAGCGAAGATACAGTTTATCATTTAGGAAATTTTATATGGGATCCTCTTATAGGATCTGAGTATTTACAGTTACTAAATGGAAAGATAATCTTAATTCCAACTCAAAACGATAAAGCTTCAGTTGAACTATCTAGTATAGCTAAAAATCATCTTACATTAGCTAAAGATAAAATCGTAGAATTGCCTAAATATGGAATCGTAATGTCTCACTATCCACAAGAAGATTGGAATGGAAAGGATTCAGGGACTATACACCTACATGGCGGAAAATCAGAAATTAAAACAGATCTTACTCTTTCCAGAAGAGTAAATTGTTCTGTAGAACTTTGGGACTATTATCCGGTAGAAATAAACGCAATATTAGACTTTGTTAAAGAATTTGAAGAAAATAGAAAATGAACGAAACCTACCGGCAACTGGCAATACATTTTAAGGAAACAAAAGACGAAAAGACATTCAACAAGCTCTATGCTCGTATCAAACCCGGTTTGACAAACTACATCTATAATATCGTTAAAGATAGAGAAGCTGCCAATGATATCGTATCAGATACTCTAACTAAATTATACACCTTAATAGACACTTATAATCCCCAATATGAAGTTACAACTTGGCTCTATCGAATAGCTAAAAATGACGCAATTCATTTCATTTATTATCGTAACTCTTTTACTTCTTTGAACGCTTTTGCAGATAAAGGATATGAAGCTATTGATAGTGATGATCTAAAAAGATTTGGGGGAAAATCTTTGAGTATAGACGAGTCTTATCAACAAACAAATGTAGAAAAAGAGCATCTAGAAAAAGAAGAAAATCTACAGAAAAAATATAATATTTGCGTAGATGCAATAAACTCTCTGAAGCCAAAATATCGCCAGATAATGATGGATCGTTTCTTTGGAAAAATGGCGTATCAAGATATTGAAGCAAAGATAAACAATCCAATCTTTGAAAAAATCAAAGAGATAGAAGAAGATTCCAATTTAACTGAGGATGAGAGAAAATATGCTCTGAAGAAACTAAAATCTTCTCTTATAAATCTTCAAACTGTTAAAAATAGAATACATAGAGGGAGGAAGATTATCCAAGAAATTCTAGGCAATCATCCTATCTTCTGTGTGCGCGAAGATATATAAAAAAAATAAAAATTATGCTCAAGAAGTTTCAAGAATACATTAAAGAAGGTGATTCAGGTGAAGCTCCTCACTATATGTTCTTTGGAAATCTTAAAACGATTCAGAAAGACGTAAATATGCTTTTATCTCTCCCAGAAGATCAAGTTGCCGCAATATTAGCGAACGGTCATGATTGGGCATCTGATCATATTGCCACATCTAAAGATGACATTGAAGAAGTTACTAATTTTTTTTCCGGCGAATTTTCACCAATGATAGGTGAAGGTTTCATAGAAGGTGCTTTAACCGCCGCATTCGAAGACTACACTAAATCTATAAGCAAATTTACAGATCTTCAAAAGACTTTTATCACAATGTCTAAAGACAGAGTAACTGAAAGACAAAAAGTTAAAAATCAGTTGATAGAAGCTCTAAGAGATTTAAGAGCTAAAGAATCTTATTATAAAGAAGTTCTGCAAGAAGACGCAGACTTCTTTGAGATGTAAACTTTATGCTCTTTCTTTCTATAAAAAAGAAAGGTTATGTACTGGATAAATTTCTTTAAAGAAATCTCGATATGGAGAATGGTTCGAAGAATCGCTCGCAGAAATCAAAATCTCCTCGAAGAGAATAATTTAAGAGTCGATTGGGTTGGTAGAATGTACACGGTAGTAAATCTGCCTGATGAGATTATCGAAAATCCCTATTTAGAACAGACTTATGTAATTTCTCAATTGAGAGAGTATGACAAAATGTTAATATCCCTAGGATTAGCTGATGTTGTTTATCCTGAATTTTCAAAAATTGAAGGGGAAGCTGCCTATTTACTTGTTCTTTATCCCGAATCAGATTATTTAAACTGGTCAAGATTCATCTTTAATCTTCTTATCACTGGATCTGTAATTACTTGTCTCTATTTTTTCTGGACTCTCTATCTTTCTAAATATATTTAATGGGAAAGACCGTAAGTATTAACAACAAGAGATATTATGTTGTTGACGAAAACAATCTAATCTATTTACCTTCAGTAACTACTATTATAGGTTCAATGACTGATAAAACCGGTCTTGAACAATGGAGAAAAAGAATAGGAGAAGAAGAAGCAGACAAAATTTCAAAATTTAGTGCCAATCGAGGCACTCTAATGCATACGTATATAGAAAATTTTTTAACATCTGAAAAAGAAGAAAAGAGAGATAAACTGTTAGATTCTTTAGAAGTTACTACTACATATGCAAGAAGAAATAATTTTACTGAAGATGAAATAAAAGTCGGTAGAATGCTTTTTTTCAATTTTTATAACGGAGGTCATTTCGATGTCATTAAAAGAGTAGTAATGCACGAAGAAATGTTATTCTCGCTTAACGGCGGAGGATATGCAGGTAGAGTAGATGATATTTACGAATCTTTGGATTCAAGTATAGTCATAGCAGATTATAAGACAAGTAAAAAACCAAAGAAAGAAGAGTGGATAGAAGGATATAAAATGCAAATCAGTGCATATTTTGTAGCTTATTGGGAAATGTTTGGAATTAAACCCCAAAGAGCAGAAATTTGGATCAGTAATGAACAAGATCATTTTCCACAAATCTTTACAATGGATCAATCGGCTATTAAAGAATACTATACAAAATTCATCGAATTAGTAAAAGGCTTTCATTCTAAATTTCCTGTCGAGGTTTCCGAATATATAAATAACAAATAAAAAAAATTTGTAATGTCCGAAATCAACGAGAACGAACAAGAACTTCTTAATACTTTTATGAAGAAGAAGTCTGCAGGCGAAGAACCACCAGTAGACAAAAATGCGGAAGAGATGATTTCCCGTTGGGACAAGAAAAAACAGGGAACTTGCCCACGTTGCGGCAATAAAGTAAAATATTGTTCTTGCCCAGAAGATGACTACTATAGCACAGTAAATGCATACAGAATACCAAACACTAAAAAGGTAGAAGTAGAAGAAAACTACGTTAAAACCTTTGAACAGTTTGTAGATGATGGATCATCAAGGCTAGATTCTTACCCCAAGTCTGTTGCTCAAGTGAACGCTTTTTTAAAGAGTAAAAATGTAGAAGAAATATTGAATAGAGGTAAAGGCTATTTTTACTTTTCTAAAGGTAGATCATATGACTGGCCGTCAACATCGGTTTATGTTTATGGGATAAATGACATGACATTTGAAGAATGGTATGACGAATATAAAAAACTATCTAATTTTTAAACTATGAATAAAATAGAAAATTTTCTAAACAAACACTTTCAAAAACTCGTAGCTGTTTTTTTGATTTTGATTTTTGTTCAAACATGCGGAGATGATGCTAAGCCTCTTCGTAAAAGAGTGGAAACTCTATCAGCTAAAATTGATTCTCTAGATCAAAAAGCTATCAGTAAAAAGGATCTTCAAATTGAAGGTTTAAAGGTTGAAAAAAGACTTATTCAAGCTACTGATAGAAAGTTGATGGACGTAAACAGACAATTTGAAATAGAAAAAGAGATCGAATCTCTACAGAAAAATAAAAAATAAAATGGCGACTATTGCTTCACTTTTAAAATCTGCAACCGGATGTGCTGCACCTTCAATGTGCGGAAAATACGGAGCGTTTGTAGATTGCATAGTGGACATAGTGCAGGGAGAATCTCCCTGCTTTTCTATTCAAATTTACGACGCAAATCTAGAAAGAGCTAATTTAGCAAACTTTGATCTAATTCAAGTTGTTGTAACTGATATTGGTGGAAATACAGTAGGGATTTTTTCAGATCCTAGATTGATAGGATCTGAATTAGATCAGCCCCTCACTGTAGATGATGTAGATGGAATCTTAAGTTTTTGTATTCCTGGGAGTTTAACTCTGTATGCAATGACTGGTAAATTATTAGCAGACATTAGGTTAACTTCACTAGATTCTGCTGGGAATTCTGATAATGTTTACATCACATGTCTTTGGATTGGAAACATTAAAGCTACTAGATTTAATAATATGTCTTCTAGTACTTCCTCTGGATCATCTGGTTCTGCTGGAACTAGTGGAATAGCTCCTGATTATCACGGAACAAGTGGTAATACCATAACAATACCAACATAAGAAGAAACATGCCATATTCTGATATTTCGCTTATTACTGATTCATATCTTTTATTTCAACCGCTTGATTTCATACAGTTGTCACATGATGAAAACAATTATATCATCGGAAGAGTTGTCAGCTATAATCCAAATACCGGAAATCTTGTTTTTACTCCTATTCAGGTAAATGGATCGGGTACTTATAGTTCATGGACTGTAGCTCTGTCTGGTTCGCCAGGTTTGTCCGGTTCTTCTGGTCTTAGTGGTAGTTCAGGAACATCTGGTTCTTCAGGAACTTCAGGTTCTTCTGGTTCTTCAGGAACTTCAGGTTCTTCAGGATCTAGTGGTAGTTCAGGAACATCTGGTTCTTCAGGAACTTCAGGTTCTTCTGGTTCTTCAGGAACTTCAGGTTCTTCAGGATCTAGTGGAACTTCAGGTTCTTCGGGATCTTCAGGAACTTCAGGTTCTTCTGGTTCTTCAGGAACTTCAGGTTCTTCAGGATCTAGTGGAACTTCAGGTTCTTCGGGATCTTCCGGGACATCTGGTTCTTCAGGATCTAGTGG
>B570J29032_109959221_pt1 | contig 20222 bp, 14 predicted proteins | sample LakMenEpi16Nov12_FD_29032 | JGI IMG/M metagenome (IMG submission 29032) | reverse complement strand
GCAATAATTGTTGCTTCAGCAATATTCAAATCTTTATTAGAACGCATTTTTTCAATATCCAACTCATGTTTAATGATTGACTTTTTTATATTCGTTATTTTTTTATTCAGCAAACCCTCTTCTTTTGTAAGAGACAGGTAGAACTTCAGAAACATAAAAAACACAACTATTGAAATAAATGAGAATATAAAAAAATGATGTTTTTCGAAATCATAAACTTCATTAAGTACCTTTACAGGTGTGTAATAAGCTATTGCACTTAATATAATAATAAACAACGCTAAAACTTTAATGGTTATATAAGTTGTTTTAATCAAGGTTAATCTGCTCTTTTTCATAATCTCTGTTTTAATTACGTTACAAATTTAGATGCTATAATTCATATATTTTTATTTATATTTGTAATACTAAACATTAAATATTTTTATGAATTACACTTTAAATCAACTTCAAATATTTCAAAAAGTAGTTGAGACAAAAAGTATAACAAGGGCAGCAGAGGAGCTACACCTTACACAACCTGCCGTATCCATTCAATTAAAAAATTTTCAAGATCAATTTAAAATACCATTAACAGAAGTAATTGGAAGGCAACTTTATGTAACCGACTTTGGAATGGAAATTGCAGAATGTGCTGAAAATATTTTAAATCAAGCTTACGCTATAAATTACAAAACATTAGCCTACAAAGGCCAATTAACCGGTAAGTTAAAAATTGCCATAGTTTCTACCGGCAAATACGTTATGCCGTATTTTTTAAGTGATTTTATGAAAAAGCACAGTGGCGTTGAACTTTTTATGGATGTGACGAATAAAACAAGAGTACTAACCAGTCTTGAAAACAACGAAATTGATTTTGCGTTAGTATCCATTCTTCCTAAAAATATCGACATTGACAAGCTTGATTTACTGTCAAATAAACTTTATCTCGTGGGAAGCAGTAAAGATAAATTAATAAAAAGCAATGTTGACAAATCTTTTTTTAAGGAAATTCCTTTAATCTTTAGAGAAAAAGGCTCAGGAACACGGTCAGTAATGGAAGCCTTTATTGAAAAACAGAATATTGCGTTTATGAATAAAATGGAACTTACATCCAACGAAGCTGTTAAACAGGCCATTTTAGCGGGTTTAGGTTATTCCATTATGCCTTTAATCGGCATTAAAAATGAATTACACAAGAAAGAACTTAGAATTATTCCAACTAAAGGTTTACCTTTAAGAACTACCTGGAGCTTAATATGGTTAAAGCGGAAGAAACATTCGCCAGTTGCAGAAGAGTTTTTAAAGAATATAAAAAATCGCAAAACGGAAATTGTTCAAGAACGTTTTGGTTGGTATGAAAATTTTCAGCCTTCTAACTGATCTTTTTGGCGAAATTAGTTAAAACTAATCTTATTGCTCTAAATTATCAAAAACAATTTGTTTCGTCTATAAAAGTTATTTGCATAGAAAAGAAGATGCCCATCCGGTTTTTGAATTGTCGCTATCTAACAAATAAATCACCCACCTATCCAAATAAAAAAACCCTTCAGTAAAGTTGAAGGGTTTTCATTATTAGCTGGAGATGGATTAGCTTTGCTGATCCAATTTTAGGAGTGCTGAAACACAGGAGAACCGACTCACGAAGCGAGGCATATTTTTTATTTGTCATTTCCTGCTCAAGCAAGCTTGGCACTTATTCCAAATAAAAAAACCGCCAGCTGATGCTGACGGTTCTCTTGGTAGCGGGAGATGGATTCGAACCAACGACCTTTGGGTTATGAGCCCAACGAGCTACCCCTGCTCTATCCCGCAATATCTTGTATTTGCTTAGTTTTTTGGGGTGTCCTTTCGGATTTGAGGATGCAAATATAGTGTTTATTCTTTAACCTACAAATTAATTCATGCAATATTTATTCCAAACTAAGAATGATGATACTTTTCCCCTTTTAGAATAGTAAAAGCTCTGTAAAGCTGTTCAACAAAGAACAAACGAATCATTTGATGTGAAAAGGTCATCATGGATAATGAAAGCTTGTAATCACTTCGCTTATATATCACCTCATCAAATCCATATGGTCCGCCAATAACAAATACAATTCTTTTTGTTGACGCATTTTGTCGTTTTCTGATAAACTCAGAAAAACCAATAGAAGTTAGGCCTTCACCATTTTCATCCAACAACACCACATAATCCTCCTTTTGCAAAAAACCATTAATCAATTTAGCCTCATAAACCTTCTGTTCGTTAAAAGTTCTTAATCTGATATTCTTTGGTACATTAATTGTGGTAACCTCAAACAGTGAATAGTTTTTCAATCTCTTTAAATACAAGGAAATACCCTCTTCCAAATACTTCTCTTGGGTATTATCAACTTGCAATAGTATATACTTCATTTTTTAAAAGTGCAAAAAATAACGTAATTTTGTAGTACAACCATGAAATTATTTTCATTCATATCCCTTCTCTTTTTTTTGCCGACTTTTTTTAATCTCGACATTAATGATGATTTATTGGCTGCTTTCAGACAAAACAAAAGTTCAGAAATCTCCAAGTACTTTGATGAAAAGGTATCCATGAAAATAATTAATCAGGAAGATGTATTAAGCAAATCACAGGCTGAAGCGAATCTCAATTATTTTTTAGAGAAACACATTATTAAGTCAGTTGTAAAACAAAAAACAACCGTTATTAATTCATACTCTCACTATCTGAACGCGTTGCTTGAATGCGAAAATGAAAAATTTAGACTAACCATACTCGTTAGACGTAATTTAATTGCGCAAATGAGAATCGAATTAATGAATGAATAACTTTATTAAGCAACACCAATCTTATTTTAACTTATCCGCCTTTATAACTCAGGCTTTTAAAGAAGATGAGGGTCATGGCGATCATACAAGTCTGTCTACCATTCCGAAAAATAAATCAGGTAAGATGAAATTACTTGTAAAGGAAGATGGCATACTTGCAGGAGTAGAAGCAGCTTTTCATGTATTAAAACATGCTGATAAGAAGGTAAAAATCACGCCTCTGATTAAGGATGGCGCTACAGTAAAGAAAGGAGATGTCGCGTTTTTGGTCGAAGGAAATTTACAAAAACTGCTTTTAGCAGAACGTTTATTGCTAAACATCATGCAAAGAATGAGTGGAATTGCAACTAAAACACATCAACTGCAACAACTTTGCAAAGGAACCAAAGCTAAAGTAATTGATACACGTAAAACAACTCCGGTATTCAGATTTTTTGAAAAGTGGGCAGTAGTTATTGGCGGAGGTGCCAACCACCGATATGGTTTATTTGATATGATTTTAATTAAAGATAATCATGTTGATTTTGCCGGCGGGATCGAAAATGCAATTAAAGCCGCTAATGTTTATCTTAAAAAAAACAAATTGCATTTACCAATAGAAATTGAAACTAGAAATCTGGAAGACATCAAAAAAGTCTTAGCAACCGGAAAGGTTAATAGAATTATGTTGGATAATTATTCAATTGATGAAACTAAAAAAGCAGTTCGCTTCATAAATGGCTCCTACGAAATTGAATCGTCAGGTGGGATTACAGAAGCAACCATTGCGAACTATGCCAAATGTGGTGTTGATTTTATCAGTATTGGAGCCTTAACACACCATGTGAAAAGTTTAGACCTGAGTTTTAAAGCTGTTGACTAAACACTACCTGTGTTTATTCCAGTATACAATCCCAACAATTATTCCAATTATTGCAATCACTAATAAAGCAATTTTAATTGCACTGTATGGTCTTTCTCCCTGAACCTCACCTGTTCTTGCATTAATTGTAAACCTGTACACTTTATTGTTATACCTATAAGCACTAATCCAAAGAGGTAATAGAATGTGCTTGAATGTAATATCATTGTATTCGGTACTTAAAGTGGTTATTTGTTGGGTGTCACCGCCTATATCGCTTCTTACACTCGAACGAATTCTATCTTCCATTCTCACTTTAGCTTTACCAAACCCATCCTTTAAACCGGTTTGATAACTCTCTGTTATAAAGCCTGCTATAAAATTATCATTGTATTTAACTAACTCAGGCAAATCCCATGGTTCTAACTCATTGACCAGTTTTTCGGGTAAAGAATGGCTGGCGCAAACTAACACATCGTCAAACGAATTGCTCACATGACCACTTGCTGCTGACCATCTGGTTTTTTGAACACTTCGCGTCTGACTTCTTCCGTTACTATCTGTATAAGATTCAGTAACATAATAATGATCGCCTCGCAAGCCACTGTAATCCGACTCTGTATTGCTATCATAAGTCCAATATGGCAAATAAACGCCTTTTAGCTTTTCCGCACTATTTTCAGCGTAATTTTTTAATTTGCTTGGAGCAAACCATAAACCACCCACCCATTTTACAAATCCCTCTTTTGCTTTATTTCTTTCTACTTTAAATGGTAAAACATAACTTGGTTTAATAATGTCACATGTTGCTGCATCCTTTACTACAAGAGGTGTGTCGCAATACGGACAATTGGAGCTGGTAACGTTTGGCTGCAAAGTTGTGTTTGCACCACAACTCCCACATTTAACTGTACTGATAACTTGATGTTCTGTTTTAGCCTCAGCCTCCTCTATAAATAAATTAAAATCATTCTCAATTACTTCAGTTCTTTCTAATGCAATTTCATTAATAGTCTGACAATAATCGCAACTTAAACTTTCAGTACCGGGCTTAAATTTCAAATTGGCTCCACAATTTTTACACTTAATGGTACCCATATTATCAGCTGTAGTATCAAATGACATATCAGAAATGAATATTAGTTAATTTTTAATTATTTAAAGATATAGTTTTTTTTATTAATTAAATAAATTGTAAGTTTAAGGGTACAAATTATGCGATATATCTTCTTTTTACTGTTGGTTTTTAACCTTAAAATTATTGCTCAGCAAGGTTCAACTGGTTACCCATCGTTACTCTGGAAAATTACCGGAAAAACAACAAAAAAACCAAGTTACTTATATGGTACCATGCATGTGAGTAATAAAGTAGCCTATCACTTATCCGATCAATTTTTTGAAGCACTAAAAAGTGTTGACGTAGTTGGACTTGAAACCAACCCAGGAGATTGGTTAAAAAACATGTCCCTATCAGGGCAATTGGATCAGGAGAGTCAGTTAAATTCCATGTTTGCATATGGTAAAGACTTTTACAAGAGTTCCTTTAATTACATTTACCCCGAAAAGAAAATGCTGCAAAGCATTTTAGGCTATGATCCGGATATTATTAACGGGTTACTTTACAGAAGAAATAAAAACAAAGAAAATTTTGAAGAAAACACTTACATTGATTTATTCATTTTCCAGGCAGCAAGTAAACTCAATAAAAAAGTGATAAGCTTAGAAGACTTTACTAAAGCTGAGATTTACGCCGAATTATCATACTTGCCTGATGAAAATATTGAAGGCAATGACCCCGACTTCAAACCAAAATATAGTTATAATCATTCAACTTTAATTGAGGATGCATATAGACGAGGGGATCTAAACATGTTGGATAGTATAAGCAAATTAGGAAGTACACAGAATACAGTGAAATTTTTAATTAATGCCAGAAATGAATTTTTTGTAAACACGATAGATTCAGTGTTACAAACAAACACATTGTTTAGTGGTGTTGGTGCAGCTCATTTGCCCGGAAAAGATGGTGTTATTGAATTACTCAGAAAGAAAGGATACAAAGTTGAACCAATAATGCCGATTCTAAGCAAACAAGCCGACAAAACCAAAGATGAAATTGATAATATGGCAAAGCCAATTTTATTAGAACGCACCAGCCTTGCCGATTCTTCAATAAGTATTTTAGCTCCCGGGAAATACACACAAATTGTTAACCTTGAAAACTTAAAATATTTTATAAATGCTGACATGGCAAATGGAACATTTTACACAATTGTGCAACTAAAAACCTATTTACCAGTAAATCAGCAAACGCCCGAAAATTTAATGAAACGGGTGGATAGTTTATTGTTTGAAAATATTCCCGGAAAAATCATTACAAAAAAAGAAATAGTTTCAGCTAATGGATTAAAAGGTTTAGAACTAATAAATAAAACTACAAGAGGTGACCTCCAACATTATTACTTTTATTTTGATTATTTGAATTTTTGGATGTTTAAAATTGGCGGAAAAGGTAATTCTGCCAATTCAGCCGAAGCCAATAAAATATTGACTTCCATTAATTTTATTACACCGAATGATAAAGCCATTACATTTCAACCAAAAAACAAAGGATTTGAAGTAATGATTCCCGGTAATTACACATATTCTAAAAATAACGGTTCATCGCAAGTTGGTTTGGTTGAAGACTTATATGCATACGATAAAAATTCTGATATTTATTATGGTATCAAAAGAGCTGTATACAATGATTTCAATTACTTAGAGGAAGATACTTTTGAATTAAATCAGTTGGCTAAAAACACATTAAAAAATTTTAATTATACATCAAACATTAGTTATCAGTTAACTACTTTTGATAAATTACAAAGTATACAATTCACAGGAAAAAACAACGCAAATTATTATTTTAATGGGCAAATAATTATTAAAGGCATTCATTACTATTTAATTTATTCAATTAGTAAAAATAAGGGTACTAATTCGGACTTTATCAAAACTTTTAAATTAATTCCATTTGAACACAGCAATCCTTTAAAAGAAATTACTGATAAAGACTTTGGCTTTAAAGCAATTGATGAAGTAAGTTCCAGTCAGCGCAGCAAATTTAATGAAGCCTTTGAAAAAGTTTACGATACTTATAAATCTAAAAAAAATGAGGATGACTACTATCAATTTGATTTAAAGACAAGTTTAAAATCATACTATTCTCCATCCACTAATGAATACGTAAATATCAGTTACACTAAATACAATGATTATGATTATATCAATTCAAAAGAGATTAACGAAATACTTACAAAAAACTTACGTAAACAAGGCTTAGTGCTTAAATCAATAAAAAGTAGCCTACAACCAACCACAAAATGCTATTCAATAACGGCTGAAGACACGGCAACCAGCAGACAATTAGAGATTAGAGTAGTATACAAGAACGGGATAAGGTTAGAAACAACAATTTCATGTGATTCTAATTTAAAATTAAGCGGTTGGTCCAAGCAATTCATAGAGTCCTTTAAACTGACAGATACAATCATTGGTAAGAATGTATTCGACAACAAGTTTGATTTATTAGTAAAAGATTTAACGAGTTCCGATACTTCGTTAAGACAAAAGGCGAATTTTTCAATCATTAATACAATTGGTGTTAGCAAAGATCAACTAAAAGAATACATAGATTTATTAAAAAGTGATCGCTTTAATCAAATAAACGAAGATGCAAGAGCTCAATTAATCGTTAATGGTGGTGCTTTAGAAAGTGAAATCATCATAGAACCTTTAAAAAAATTATACATTCAATACACAGATAGTTTCTATTTGCAGCTTTGCATATTGAAAAGTTTAGCTTACCTAAAAACTCAAACCGCATTTAATACATTCTTAAATTTAGCAACAACTGAAGCCCCATTGCTAGGAGAAGAACAAACAGTTACCGATGTAATACAAGTTCTTAATGACAGTCTGGAATTATGCAAAAACTTTTTCCCGATGGCCTATGCCTTAACAAAATATGAAGAGTTTAAACCCGGCATTTACAATCTATTGGCAAACTTGGTTGAAAAAAAACTGATATCGAGCACTAATTATAAAATTCATAAAGAAAGTATACTTGCTGATGCCAACTTGTATTTAAAAAGGAGTAACAGCGCGCCTACCAAATCAAATGGAAACGGTTCTGATTTAGAATACCTGGATAAAGGAAGCAAAGAATTAGCTGAACTAATTAAAACGTCGATGGCTGGTTATGCTAAAAATCTCGAGAAGGATTCCAAAATTAACCTAACCTCCAATGCATTTAGCCGAGCAGAATTATTAAATTATGTTATTGTGCTTGCACCATTTTATAAAACAGATGAAAAGGTGAAACTGTTTTTTGAAAAACTAAAGAAATTAAAAAATCAAGCACTTGCAATGCCAATTCATCTCATCAAATTAAAAAATGTAATACCAGTTGACGACACCTTAAACAATTATTTCAGCAAAAACAGATACACTAGAGTATCCTTTCTTTCGGAATTAGAAAAAGAAAAAATGATCTCACATTTCAAAAAAGCATACTTAAATCAGGAGTCACTTAACGAATCGGTTATTTATTCAGAAAAACAACTTAATAACCTAACAAACTATGACAAATACAAACAAAAGGACAGTATTTCTTTATTAAAAGTATTAGATGCTCGAAATAAATTTGAAACAGGTAAAATTTTTATTTACAAGAATTTCTCCAACAAAATTGAAACAGAGACCTGGTCAGTTATATTTGTTCCAAAAACAAAAGAAAACTACTCAAGTAAGATTCAGTTGCTTAATTTAAACTACTACATTAAGAAAACAAAATCAGAACAGGAGAATATAAATGAAATACTAAATAGTTTTTATTTATTATATCGTAATAGAGCTATCAGTTACGATTTAATTAATGATTATGCGCAAGGCATGAATTACGAGGATTACTAGAAAACAAGTTCATCTAATCAACATCTGTGACCCCACCACTCACCACAAACTTCATCACTTCCGAAGCATCCTTGTTAATTGATTTAATCTGATTAGGTGAAACAAGAACAACCTTTCCAGATAAACTATAACTAAGCGGCATGTACACTGCCACTTTATCTTTAATATTTAAATCAGTTAAGTCAGTATGAGTTACAAATCCAATTTCTTCAATATTGGCCTGAATATTTGTCATTACCAATACAGGTTTATTAAATTTCTTTTTATTCCCCACAAAAGCATTTGTAAAATCTTTAACCGGTGAGTATATATGGCGGATAAATGGAGCATGTTCCAACTTATCTTCAATAAAAGCAAACAAATTTTTAACCACATAACTTGTTGCCAAAACACCCAAAAGTGAAACAAAAGCAAAAGTTAGAATAACCCCTAGTAGCGTATTTACAAGTATACTTTCACTTAAACCAAATACAGAAAACCAAGAAGATATGACATCAAACATTTTAAACAACAAGAAAAGAGTGATAACCAAGGGAATAAACAGAATTAATCCTTGCAAGAAATAACTGAGAACTTTTTTCATTTTATGGGTAATTTAGGTTTTATAATATTAAAATTAACAAGCAGTTTAAGTATCTCATTTTTAAATAAAAAATATGCTATAACAATGTAGAATAATAATTGAAGCAAGTAAACAAATACATTATAAGTATGTAATACATAATATTGCAAGATATTAATCACAATAAAAGAATAAGGCAATAACTCGATTTTATATAAATTATAATCATATTCAAAAATAGTTCTGGTGAACCATTTAGCTAAAACAACTTGTGCAATTTTAACAATGATACCTGAGTATATGGCTCCAATTAATCCAAAATAATGTGTTAGTAAAAACAACAATATTACTTGTATAACTGCGCTCAATCCAAAAATCTTTAATAAAACATCAATACGCTTGGCATACATTATGGTTGACATAAAAAAACTAATAATACCTTGTGTAACATAGCCTGCACCCAATAAACCGATGTATACATTACATTCGTAAAACTTAACATTTTTAATCAAAAGCGGATAAATCAAAGGTAACACTACAAAAAAAGAACAAATCATTAAAATATTTAAGATGGTAAACACATTAAAATAACGGTTGGTCTCTTGTGTGGTTTTGAGCACTTTTGTTTTTGACCAATGCTCGAACACTTTCGGAAAAATAACAGCCGTTAAGCTGTTTTGAATAAATGCAACACCAAAAAAGCACTTAATAACTAAATCATAGGTATTTAAATCCTGTAATGTGATTTTATTCTGCAAGATGTATCTATCAAACTGTGTAATTATCCAAGTAAATAAAACAAAACCACAATACGGCAATGAAAAAAGCAAGATATCCTTAACATAAGCCATATTAAAGTTCATCTTTCCGTTCTTGATAAAAATATAATATCCTAGAAGAAAAATTATGGCGCCGGAAAACAACCTGCCATAAATTGGTCCAAACAAAGAATCCGGATACATTGTAAGTCCCAGAATGGTTATACCAACTGTAAAAATAAAATTTATAATGTTAAAAATTAAAAACTGTGTTGCCTCCTTTTTATAAATTAAGACCATACTTGCCGTTTTAAAAAAAGAATTAAAAAAAGCAGTAATTAAAGAATAAAAGCCAAAAGGCCAAAAACTCATTTCCAACTTATCTGAGAAAATTACACCAAAGAGCCGCTCACCCAGCAGTGAGATAAGAAGTGTAAGTATTAAACCAAAAGAAAGCAAAATCACGGCAACCTTACCGGCAAACAATTTCTGTTCCTGCTCTGAATGGTTTAATTGCGTATATTTTACACCAAAATACGATTCTATGGAGAGAGAAAATACGATCTGCATCAGGTAGGAAAAACTGATGTGAAAAGAGATTTGAGTATAATTGACCTCGCTTAAATAATTAGTAAAATACGGTAACATTAGTAAACTGCCCATCATCGGCAAGGAACCTCCAATTGTGAATACCAGACTGGATTTAAAAAACGATTTACTAATCAAAACTTACCTAATTAATGCCTAAATTTGCTAAAATATTGTGTACGGTCGCCAAAAAAACACTTATTTTACAAAAATTTACAAGTTAATATGATTGATTACAAACCTGATGCAACCAAAAATGAGGTTGAGAACTTTTATGATAAATACACAAAAAGCCAAACAAAAATTGGAGTAAACATCAGACATCGTACAATTGTAAAACATTTGAAAAAGCTTAATCTTAAAGCTAACTCAAAAGTTCTTGAAATTGGTTGCGGTATTGGTACTGTAAGCAGCCTTATTCTTAAACATATACCTAATGGTAAATTTGTTGGCGTTGATATTAGTAAAGAGAGCATTGAACTTGCAAAAAAATATAATTCTGTTCATAAAAATGCAGAATTTATTGCGAATGACATGAGTGATTTTACCCACACCTTAAAATTCGACTTTATCGTCTTCCCTGATGTATTAGAGCATATTCCGGTTGAGCAACACAGTAATCTTTTTAAAAATGTTGCCAAAGTGTGTAACAAAAACACAACTGTTTTAATAAATATACCTGAACCTAATTTTTTAAATTGGATAAGAAAAACAATGCCGGATAAACTGCAGATTATTGACCAATCCTTAAGCATGCAGGATCTATTAAACAATACTTACCCTCATGGATTTAAACTTTCTTCGATGCAAAATTACTCATTATACTATGAAGAAAATGATTTTACCAGCATTGTTTTAAAAACAGATATGTCGCATGATAACTACACATTAAAAAGCACTTTACAAAGAGGAACCGAAAACTTTTTCAGTAAAATGTAATGCGTTTATTTTTATTTACCAATTTTTTTCCATTTAAAGGTAGTGAACCATTTTTAGTTAACGAATTTAATTATACTCATACTTATTTTTCCAACATTGACATACTGCCTTTATATGGCCAGCTTGAAGACACCTCCATTAAGGCCATTGTACATCAACCTGTTTTTGAAAAATTTAAGGCAACACAAATTCTATCCAAAGGTTTATTTAACTTCAAAAACTTTGGATATCATTTTAAAGAAGTACTTCAACTCGGATTAATTTGGCAAGCTAAAAAGCTCTATTGGAATATCAGTGGTTGTTTAATTGCGAGAGCCTTTCAGAACCATCCAATTTTTAATCTGATCATAAAGCAAAGCAAAACAGAAACGTGTGTTCTTTATTTTTACTGGGGCGACGGGATGGTGAATGCGATACCGTATCTTGTTGAAAAAGCCAATGTGGTTAACCTAAAAATTGTAATTCGTTTTCATGGATCTGATTTATACGAGCACTTTAAATCCAACTATTCTCCACTTCGAAAAGAAATTTTTAAACATGTTAACCTCTTGTGCACAGTTTCCGAAACCGGAAAAAACTACCTAACCCAAAAGTACCCCGAAGTGCAGTCTAAAATATTTGTAAGTAAACTTGGTGTTGCTAAAAATGAATTTAAAAGTCTAAACTCCTCAGAAACCATTACCATTGTTAGTGCTTCATCTATCATACCACTTAAGCGCGTTAAATTAATTTTTGAAAGCCTACAACTCACAAAAACAAAAATTAACTGGCACCATTTTGGCGCCGGTGAAGGCTTAAGAGAATTGACTAAAATTGTGAAAAATGCCAGACCGAGCCTTTCAGTTAAACTTCATGGTTTAGTAACTAATCAAGTCATACTGAATTTCTATAAACAAAATCCGGTTCATCTGTTTATCAATTTAAGTACCAGTGAGGGAATTCCTGTTTCAATTATGGAAGCCTACTCTTTCGGCATTCCAGCCATTGCTACCAATGTGGGCGGAACAGGCGAACTTGTTAATAATAATAATGGGCGATTAATTAATGTTGATTGTGATGCTCAAAGCATTGCAAAAACTATTGAGGAATTAATACAAAAGCCGGTTGAGGAATTTACTAAACTCAAAGAAGAAGCTCATCGTAAGTTTGAAAGTGATTTCTCTGCAGAACATAATTACCCTTTGTTTTATGAAAAGATGCTTGAATTTAAATAATACCAACTAACCCGCCCCGCACTCATCCTCGTTTGAGTGAAACGGAAACGAGAATGTTTTAGCGTTGCGATTGTATCGAAGGGAAATAAATTAAATTTTTTAAACTGCTATAAATTACTTTATTGGGCTCTGTAAAAACCCTTTTTAAAACATCCTCATTACAAATTGTTAAACGAGGAAGAGCAGGGGGTTGAAAATACAGGCCATTTTAGATGATTTAGGTATTAGATAACCTTAGTTTAAGCTTATTAATGTAAATTAGATAAAAGCGTTTCAATTAAATTTTTAGTTAATAAAATTTCACATAAACGTAACATCAGTTCGATGTCCAAAAGCCTATAAAGTAATACATTTACAGAGCAAAAAAAGTGATCACCCTTGACTACAAATTTATTTTGTAAGAAGCCGCTTGAAATTAAAGTTAAATCATGAGGCACAAAATAAAGATATTTTTTTTCTTATTTTTCACTTGTAGTCTAAATTCTCAAATCGTAGTAAACGAGGTCTCTCAAGGTGCCTCCGGGCAAAAGGAATATGTTGAATTAGTAGTTGTTGGAAATGTAACCTGCAATGCAATATCTACTGTTGATTTAAGAAATTATATTATCGATGACAACAATGGTAACTTTGCTACCGGAGCTGGCGTTGGAATTGCCTCTGGATGTGTAAGGCTTAAAAATATAGCTTTTTGGCAAAATATCCCTGCTGGTACTATTATCGTTTTTTATAACGACATCGACATTAACTCATCAATTCCACCTAACGATTTATCAATGGCCGATGGCAATTGTAGACTTATTATCCCTATAAGTGATTGCACACTACTTGAACGAATATCCACTGCGCCAAATACAGGCACATCCTTATACCCATTTGGTTCTACTTTTTCAAACTGTGGAGGAAGCTGGAACGAAGTTGCAATGGCTAACGGAGGTGACTCGTTTCAAACAATTACGCCAACTGGTGGTTTAATTCACGGTGTTAGTTGGGGCAATAATAATACAGGGACTTTGATTTATTTTGCCGGTAATGCGGGAGGCATGGTACAATCTAACCTCAATTCTGTTAATAATAATCCTTCGAATCAAGCTAATTGGGTTAATCAATCAGTATCAGGAAATGAAACACCCGGTTTTCCAAACAGCCCGGCTAATGCCGCCTGGATAAATTCCATGAACAACGGTTGTGCTGCCTTACAACCTTTTGGCATTACCACCTCATATACAAATTCAAATTGTTTTTGTTCAGGTTTAGCAACAATTTCTGCTACTGGCGCCTTAGCCCCATACTCCTTTACATGGAGCCCAATGAATATAACAACTAATAGCGTATCATCTTTATGCCAAGGTATATATACGGTTATTTCAATGTCTTCAAACAGTTGCATTTTAAGTTCTACTTTTGCCATTACTAACGTAAACACCTTAACTTTAACCGCCCAAACGAAAAGTGTTGATTGTTTTAATGGAAACAACGGCTCAGGCACAGTCACAAGCCTTGGAGTGCCTGGCCCATTCACTTACACATGGTTACCAGCCGGTGGTAGCAATTCGGTTGCTACAAATTTATCGGCAGGTGTATACTCAATTACGGTAGCTGCAGGTAATTGCATTCAAACCATAACACTTCAAATTGCACAACCTTTAGTTCCATTTTCATTAAGTATCAGTCAGAATAGTATTAATTGTTTTGGTCAAACAACCGGAAGCGCAAGCGCTACCAATTTTGGAGGAACTTCACCTTACAGTTATTCCTGGGTACCTTCTGGAAGTACAGGAAGTTCCGTGAATAATTTATCTGCCGGCACTTATACTTTAAATTCAACAGACGCTACTGGTTGCTCAGCGTCCCAAACATTTCAAATATTACAACCGAATGCCCCGCTCAACGCTGCAATTAATAGCACCAATGTTTTGTGCTTTGGCGGAAATACGGGCTCCTCAGCCATAAATGTATCAGGAGGTACTGCTGTTTATAATTATACGTGGTTACCTTTTGGTGGAAACAATAGCATAGCATCTAATTTAACCGCAGGCACTTATACAGCTGTTGTAACAGATTCGAAAAACTGCTCCTTAACTGTTACCACCTCAGTTCAGCAGCCAAGCTCAGGCGTTTCTGCCGTACTTTCATTAACAAATGTTAATTGTTATGGTCAAGCAAATGCCGCGATTAACGTCATGGCAAATGGTGGTAGTTCTTTATATAATTACAACTGGACACCTGCATTAAGCAATAATCCATTTCAAAATAATTTAATTTCCGGTAATTATTCTGTGAGTATTAGTGATAATAATGGTTGTACAACCTCACTAAGTGCAACAATAAATCAACCTAATCAAGTAATTGCCAGTATAAATTCTTTAACATTATGTAATGGTGCTAACGGGATTTTATCTGCTTCTGTTACAGGCGGTATAGCCCCCTTCAATTATAATTGGAATGGTACTATAAGTTCTTCTGTTTCCATTTTAGTAAATCCTCCGGTAACAACCGCATTTTCTTTAACCGTCACAGATGCAAATGGTTGTCTTTCGCCTCCTACAACTTCTACCATACAGGTTTCAACTCCTTTAACTGTGTCGGTTACACCAAGCATAACTGTTTGTCCTACAAGTTCATTTACGCTCAGTGCGTTTGCAAATGGAGGATTAGGTAATATTAACTATTCTTGGTCATTAAATGCAGGTAACACGCCACAAATTGTTATAAGCCCCACCACTTCTCTTGTTTATACGATAACTGTAATTGATGCTTGTTTGGTGCCTGCTTCTGCAACTGTAAATGTAATTCTAGATTATTTACCAAACTCTTCTCTAATTGCGAACATTTATAGCGGTTGTTCGCCATTATGTGTTCGTTTTACAAATACTGCTACAACAAATAATTCAAATATTTTAAATTCAATTTGGAACTTCGGTAATGGCACCAATGCTAATTCAATTAGTACGGAGTATTGTTATACAAGAGCTGGATCCTTCACAGTAACAAACACAATATTTACAGCTTCAGGTTGTTCATTAACAAATACATTAACAAACATTATCACAGTTTCACAAACACCTATAGCAGATTTTTACACTTCAGGAAATGTTTTTAGCCAAAATTCTGCCAATGTAGTCTTTCAAAATCTGTCGTCAGGAGCAACAAATTATAGTTGGGATTTTGGCAGTATGGGTAACTCGAATTTAACAAATCCTATTTTTCTATTTTCAGAACCAGGTAATTATCTAATAACACTTTTAGCGACTAATGGTGCATGTGTCGACACAATTTATAAGATTATTAAAGTTGAGCCAAACTTTACATTTTATGCGCCCAATGCATTTACTCCTAATGCAGACGATCTGAATGACACTTTTATTCCATTGGGAGAAGGCTGGCAAACATCCAATTATAATTTTGAAATTTATGACAGATGGGGAGAGTTGATTTTTACAACGGATAATACTTCAGTTGGTTGGAAAGGTTATTTTAAAGGCAGTTCAGAACCTGTAAAAAACGACGTCTATGTATGGAAAATATCAGTTAAAGATTTGACAGGCAAAATGCACTACTTTTCCGGGCACATAAAAGTCATCAGATAAATTTCTCACTATCAAATTTTAATAATAATTATTAGGTGGATTAATCAAAAGTAAATAGCATTCTGCTAAAAACATCTTCAATTAACAGTTAATTCACCCGCAATATTCTGCTGCAATTCTTTTGTAAGTTGTTTACCTTTTAATCCTTTACCTAACAAATACATTAATTTTGTGATTGCCGCTTCAAACGTTAGATCACCTCCACCAATAACGCCAATTCGTTTTAATTGAGAACTTGTTTCATATTTTCCTTGCACCACTTCGCCTTCTAAACATTGCGTTATATTTAAAACCACCACACCACGCTCTATTGTTTTTTGTAACTCCTCAATAAACCAGGCTTGAGTAGTTGCGTTTCCGGCACCAAAAGTTTCCATGATCACTGCTTTAATGCCTTTGGTTTGTAATATGCTTTGAGTTATTTTTTTACTAATCCCCGGAAATAATTTCAGAACTGCAATATCATTATCAAGTTTGGTATGAATGACCAAAGTTTTGCCAGGCTCAGGTTTAAATAGGGCGTGAGAATTGTAATCAATGTTGATGCCTGCTTCTGCCAATGCCGGATAATTAGGTGATTTAAATGCGTCAAAATGTTGCGAATTGTATTTAATGGTTCGGTTTCCTCTGTACAGTTTATACTCAAAATAAATACAAACTTCCTTTACAACCGATTGTTCTTTATGTTTAGTCGCGGCAATTTCAATAGCTGTAATTAAATTTTCTTTCCCGTCTGTTCTGATAATCCCTATTGGTAATTGTGAACCGGTTAATACTATAGGTTTGTTTAAATTCTGTAACATAAAACTTAGTGCACTGGCAGTATAACTCATGGTATCACTACCATGCAAAATAACAAATCCATCTACTTTATTGTAATTTGTCTTTATCATATTCACCAATTCAATCCAAACATCTGGATGCATGTTACTGCTGTCTATTGGTTTTTTAAATGAAATGGATGATAAATCAATATCGAATTTTTTTAGTTCCGGTATTTGCCCGGTTAAGGTATTAAAATCAAATGGTTTTAACTCGCCTGTGTGCGGGTCTTGAATCATTCCAATTGTCCCGCCGGTATAAATGATCAAAACCTTACTTTTCTTGTTTGCCATGGTATTAAATAAAAAAGCGGAGTAATAACTCCGCCTTTAATTAAACTGATTTAAATTTAAAATGGTAAATCGTCGTTATCATCCAAGTTATTAGCAAAAACCGGGTTAGTTGCTACCGGGGCACCATTGCTTGATTGATTAGATGATTGATTGGTGTTGCTTGAACTGTTACCGGGTTGAAATTTTTCTACTCTCCAGGCTTCCAACGTATTAAAATACTTTATTCCTTGCGGACTATTCCATTCTCTGCCTCTTAAATTAAATTGAATTCTTAATTCATCACCAACATTGTACTGATCTAAAATAGAGCATTTATCTTGTGTAATCTGAAAACTAACGTGTTGTGGGTAAGGTGTGTTTGCCTCAGTTGTTACTACAAATTCTCTTTTTGTGAATCGTTCGCTTACTTTCTGCGTATCGAACTTTGCTTTAAGTGTTCCTACTACTTCCATGATATATATTTATTTAATTATTTACAATAAGGAAATACTAATTTCGCAAAAAAATTACATTTAAACTAATATAAAAATCAGAGTTATTGAATTTTAACTAACAATAACAGGCGCATTTCTGGCATCAATTTCAGCTCAAACAAGGCACTAAAAATAAAATAGAATCTGCTAAATCAGTCCTTAGAAGGTAACAAGGTGGCTTTACACTCACCAAAACCTATCCTTATTCCATCGCGTTCACAAGCTCCTTTGATGGTGATTGTATCAAAATCATTTACAAATTTTCGCTCACTACCATCCTTTAACTTAATTGGCTTAGTACCACGCCAAGTTAACTCAAGCATACTTCCGTATTCATGAGGTTCAGGACCACTAATAGTTCCACTCGCCATCATATCACCTACATTAATGTTACAACCATTAACAGTATGATGCGCCAATTGCTGTTCCATCGTGTAATACATGTATTTATAATTGCTGGTACATATTTTGGTAGCCTCACCGCCTTTAGGAGTTAAAAACACTTCCAAGGCAATATCAAGATTTTTTTGACCTTTATATTGCAAATAAGGTAATAACGTAGGGTTTTGGTCATAGCCTTTAACTCTGAAAGGCTCCAATGCTTCCAGCGTAATTATCCAAGGAGAAACTGTACTTGCAAAGTTTTTGGCTAAAAATGGTCCTAAAGGAACATATTCCCAAGTCTGAATATCTCTGGCACTCCAATCATTAAATAAAACCATCCCGAAAATATAATCATCGGCCAGCTCAGTACTTACACTTTCACCCATTTTAGTTGATTTACCTATGATAAATGCAGTTTCCAACTCAATATCCAACAACTTACTTGGTCCAAAAACCGGTAATTCAGCATCAGCAGGCTTTTGCTGACCTTTCGGACGATGAAATGAATGACCACTAACACAAATGGAAGAAGCACGCCCATGATACCCAACCGGAAGATGTCTCCAGTTAGGAAGTAATGCATTGGCCGGGTCTCTGAACATGGTGCCAACATTTGTGGCGTGATCAATGCTACTGTAAAAATCGGTATAGTCTCCTACTTTAACAGGCATTAACATATTTACTTGATTTTGTTTCTTAAAAATAGTTTTAAATAATTTCTCATCTGTTACCAAATTAGAATTTTCAGAAGTTAGCAGGTCTTGTATCTTAAGCCGGACACCGTTGGTCACTGCTTTCCCAAGAGCAATAAAATCATTGAGGTAAGGTTGTAAAAAAACAGATCTGTTTAAATCAAATACATCCAAACTTTCCAGCTCGTATAAATCAATAATGTAATCTCCAATTGCGGAACAAGCTCTATGTTGAACAGTATCGTCCGAATAGATTCCAAATGGAATATTGTAAATTGAAAAATCAGAATCAGGTGTTACAGATAATTTAGCTTCGAGTTGGCTGTTCACTTTCATAAGTAGTTGTTTTTTTTAACGAAAACGGTTTTATAATTAATCTTAATGATTGGTCGAAGGTAAAGTATTTCCAGAGCCAATTAATAAAAACAAGTAATTTATTTTTTACACCTAAAATTAACATCAGATGTAAAAACATCCAAAATAGCCAGGCAATGATCCCTTGAAATTTTACAATTGGTAATTCAACAACTGCTAAATGTCTTCCAATCGTGGCCATACTACCTTTATCACTGTATTCGAAAGGCATAAGAGATTCCTTTTTAATTAATTTCAAAAGATTCTTATACAATTGATCTGCTTGTTCGTTGGCAACCGTTGCAACCTGTGGATGACCATTCGGATATTTTTCTGTAGCCATTAAAGCAACATCACCAATCGCAAACAGATTGTCAAAATTTTCTATTTGACTGTATCGATTCACCTTAATCCTATTTCCTCTCCCTTTTACCTCATCCGGTAAGCCATTAATTTGATTAGCAGTTACCCCTGCTGCCCAGATGAAATTTCTTGCTCTGAAGGATGTTTGATTTGAAAGCATTATCTCTTCACCATTGAATGCTAAAACAGAAGTTGATGTTAGCACATGAACTCCTAAGCTTTCTAGGTATTCTTTTGCTTTGATTGAAGACACTTCACTCATTGCAGCTAAAACCCTCGGTGCAGCCTCAATTAGTGTTATCGTCATTTTTGTAAAATCAAGCTCGGGGTAATCTTTCGGAAGAATTTTTTTCTTAAGTTCTGCTAAAGCACCGCTTAATTCAACACCGGTAGGCCCTGCTCCAACAATAGCCACACTAAGGTATTCGTTCTGCTTCTCCTTTGGTTGAATTAAAGCATGCTCGATATTTTGTAAAATTTGATTTCTGATGTACAAAGCTTCGCTAACAGATTTCATTGGAAACGCATTACTTTTAATTTGTTCGTTGTTAAAGTAATTGGTTGTTGCGCCGTTTGCAATCACCAAAAAATCAAAATCAATTG
>B570J29032_109959222_pt1 | contig 20223 bp, 16 predicted proteins | sample LakMenEpi16Nov12_FD_29032 | JGI IMG/M metagenome (IMG submission 29032) | reverse complement strand
TCCCAATACATTGTATTACCACCTTTATTAGTCATTCTTGGTTGACTCATAGGTGTAAGTGCTGGTTGAACTCCTACTTTATTAATTACAAAAAATGTATTTGTGAATTGTGAGTTATCTTTACGAGACATTGGAAACTTTTGATTAATAAAGTTACCAAACTGTGTTGACATGGCACCCGCGTTCCACATCGGATTGTTTTTACCTTGTTCGATACTTAAATCACATGGTATAGAACCTACTGAATCCCATAGAAACAATAAATCATGAGGTAAATTACCTTTCTTTTGTTCATCTAAAATATCAGCTATGAACGCTGATACATCTTCAATTGAATTTAAAGATGATCTATCAACATAAAGAAAGAAACCACTATAATTCATTACTTCGCCTGTTGCTTCATCTGGAATTGCATTACATTGAAATCCCATTTTTTGAGCATGAATGAAATCCCATTTCATCTCAGTGATGATAAACACAGGCAATATACCCATCTTTTGAGCAGCGACAGCTGTCTCAATCAATAGTGTTGTTTTACCTGTATCTGAACCACCTCTAGCTATTGTGATATGACCCATTGGTATACCAGGTATAGATAAAGTGTCCTGCATCGCTGGTGAAAATGGGATCCACTTCTGCGTCTTAAAATTTGATGACTGATCCAGCTTTTTTGTTTTCTTGAATTTATCAAGATCAAATGTACCCTTAATTGCTTGAGAAACACTTGTATTTACACTTTTAGCTGATTTAGCCATAATAATTATTTATTAAAAAGTTCATCAAATTCATTCTCGTCAAATCCTTTTTTCTTAGTATTTAACGCATAATTAGTCTTAGGTGATTCTACTACTGGTGTGTCTGTAACTTCGTCAGTTGTTTCTTCTTCAGTAGTTGTTTCTTCACTTGGTTCTAACCATTCCATCAACATGTTTTTCATTTCATCAAACTCATATTTCTTATAGAGTTCAAGTACATCTGGTTGTTCACTAATCCATTTTTTAATGGCTTCATTATCATCAGATAATCCTGATGTTTTTGGTTTAATACGAACTGATGATTTATTGAATTTAGTACCTGTAACTTCAGGACCAACAGTATCGATTGTTAAATCTCTACCATCCATAATATCAGTGTAATCTCCAATATCCTCATCTTCAGCAATACCTAATAGTTCAAGATACATTTCCCTACCAAACTGCCATAGACGAACACCTTTATCTTCTTCGCCTCTAACAATAACAGGAACAAATATCCTCATTTTAGGACTAATTTTCTTAGCTAATGACCAATTTTCCTTGTCACTAGTTTTTCTTAACTGAGATGCAAATTCAACAATTGGATCTTTTTCACCAAAGTTAGTTAACGATAACATTGTTTTGTTTCCAATACCATAATGAAACATCACTTCTCTAAACGGATTAGCTTTGTTAAATTTGGATGGAACAATACGAATTACTGCTTTGCCAATAGGTGGAGCCCAAAATGTCTTAGTACGATCTTCTTTAATGAAGCCGCCTTTTTTGTTTTGCAACGATTGCATACGTTGCTTAATTTGATTTAAATCCATATTATAACTGTTTATTTATTTATAACTAAATATAGCATCAGAAAAATTAGAGGCCAAACCTAAGTTAACAAAAGCTTTCATTTCTAAAAGCTCTTAGTTAATATTAATTATTTTGTGAATTGTTGTTTCCAATTTTCTTAATTGGTCTGGACCTTGTGTGAGTAGAATTGTGTTGCGATAGTCGTTCCATTCTATTCTGTAATTAGGATCTGCATAACCATTATTTAAAGATTTAATTAACGCGTTTAAAGCATTAATAGTATATAAAGTATTCGATTCTTTTTTACGATGTACTAATATAGTGTTAGGTAATACAGAAGTTGTACTCATATTACCTGGATCAATATTATAAGTAAATATAACCTCGTCACTATCTTTTGATTCTAAAATAAAAATTTTATTATATAGAATAGAGTAGCGACCAGTTATAATGTCTAACGTTTGATCTATGTCTTCTTTCTTTGCGAAAGTTCCGAATAACTTATTGGCCAATTCTTGTATGGTTATATTATATTCCATAAATATGTTATTTTTTTACTAAAGCGCCATAATTCTCGCCAACACTCATACGGGTTGGGAAACCATTAGCCTCTAGCTCTTGTTTAATTTTGGGTAATAATGTTTTAATATCTTCTTTAGCTACATCTAACAATATAGAATCATATGTGTATAATACTATTTTAGTTTTTTTACCATCTAGTAATTTTAACACACGTTCTAATGTTAATGTATTATAATATGTTTCGTATGATTGGATTAAGTAACTTAATATTTTATTTTTATTTGGATTTTCTATTTTTATTTGTGGTATAGTAATACCTGAAGGTAATATTAAACTATTAATATGTGTTGATTTGAATTCTTTCCATTTATTATCTAACCATTCATTTAATTTAGCAAAAAATGGAAACCAAGCATATTCATCTCTAATACCACCATATATGTTTTGGAACATAATTTCTTTAGGTACTTCATCATATGGTTCACCTTCAAATGTATAACCAATCATTTTAGCTATTATACGTGGATGGTAAGCACTGTAATCAAATTCAACAAAAACATAATTATTTGGTTCAAATGACTCACGTGCGCTACCCTTAGGTAAAGCGGCGTAATTAACGCCATTAAATGCGTTTGACGGACGAGTAGTTAAATTATATAAATTGTATTGTGTATAAACTGTATTCCCGTAAATCGAATTATCTTTCCAAGTAGTTTCAAAATGTTTATTAAACTTACGTGAATCAATACCTATACCACTTTTTTCAATCTGGTAAAATACTTCAGTAAACGTATTTAAAAATTCGTTTTTATGATTAGTGTAAAATTTAGAAAAATATAATTTATCCTTTAAATGAGTATATATATTTTCCCATTTTTCATAATGTTTAGGTATGGGTATAAGTGAATTTAAATCATTTATATAATATTTTTGATTATTAAAATCAGTATGTACTTTAGTATCAAATTGTGATTCATCAACATAATTAGTAAAATTAATATCTAATAAATTATCACCTGATAGAAAATATAAATGGTATTTTTTATCTAAAACATAGACAGTGTCAATACTAGAAATAAATTCTTTAACTGTTTCCCAATCTAGCTTAAATGCTTCACTATGGTCTATAGGTAATATATAACCTTTATCTCCATCATTATAATACACCAAACATGGTTTAGTTAATGATGGATGACTATTATCATTTAATGTAGTGACATTAATAAAACAAGTATTGTTTTCTGGTTTACCTAAATGTTCAAGTTGTTCTTTTGTTTCGACTATATAAAACATAACCTTTATTATAGATTAAATATATAGTTAAAAATCTAGATAACCAAATCTTTATTTTAACAAACTATTTCTTGCGCTGTAAGTGCTCTATTAGTATTCGCTGTTACAACAAATGATCCTACACAAGATGTACTTGCTGCTGGACATGTTGTATTTGTACTTGCGCCATGGAAGTAAGTATCACCACCAGAACCTGGATTAACTGCGTTATCAGCTACTTGATAGTATATTGTTGTACCATTAGCTATACTGACAGGACCATATTTAACTACACAACCTGTACCCATAGCTGATCCTCTTCTAGTCCAGTTAACATTATCAGTTGAAGTATATAATGCCGCTCCACCTAGGAAAGTAACATCTGTTTTAGCGTAAATATTAACTGTAAATGTTGTTACAGCAGGTGATGTACTTGGAGTATTACTAATTGATTTACTTATTGAAATACTTGGTGTGACACTAGCTGCCGCTACTGATCTACTTGGTGTAATACTAGGTGTGTTACTAATAGATTTACTTATACTAATACTTGGTGTATTGCTTATAGATTTACTAATTGATATACTTGGTGTAACACTAGGTGTTCTACTTAGTGTAATACTAGGTGTTCTACTAATAGATTTACTTATTGATATACTTGGTGTTTTACTTATACTAGTACTTATTGATATACTTGGTGTAGCACTAATTGATGTTGATTTAGTGATACTAGGTGTTGGTGAAGGTGGAGTACAAGAAGTTTCATTAAATATCTTACCAGCATCAGTTGGATTGTCTCCAATATTCCAATAGCTTACACCATCAGATAAATATACAGCATACGGATTACTATTTTCACTAATTGGTATACTTAATCCTGGATCAGTGTATATGGTAGTTCCGTTTGATAGATTAGTCACATTAGGTAAAGTGTAATAAGTAGTTGTGCTTATTGTTGGATACCACCCACAAACTTCAAACCCATCATGGAAAACTGTATCGTTGCCATTAGCTAATAACCATGATCTATAAGATATTGTTGGTGAAGGAGTTACAGATGGTGTTCGAGTTGGTGTTATAGAAGGTGTATTGCTAAATGATGGACTAATACTAATACTTGGTGTATTTGATATTGAGTTGCTTATAGTGATACTAGGTGTTATAGATGGAGTATTACTAATAGATTTACTTATTGATATACTTGGTGTTACACTAACTGATATTGATTTAGTGATACTAGGTGTAACGCTTGGTGTTGCACTAATACTAATAGATGGAGTAACAGATGGAGTATTTGATATTGATTTACTAATTGAAATACTTGGTGTTACACTTGGTGTTGCACTAATACTAATACTTGGTGTATTTGATATTGAGTTGCTTATAGTGATACTAGGTGTTACAGATGGAGTATTACTTATAGAGTTACTAACAGTTATACTAGGTGTGTTACTAATAGAAGCACTTATAGTAATACTAGGTGTAACGCTTGGTGTTGCACTAATACTAATAGATGGAGTAATACTTGGAGTATTGGATATTGATTTACTAATTGAAATACTTGGAGTTGGACTAATTGATATGCTTGGTGTAGCGCTAATTGAAATACTTGGAGTAACACTTGGAGTATTACTTATAGAAGCACTTATAGAAATACTTGGTGTATTACTTATAGAGTTACTCACTGTTATACTAGGTGTTACAGAAGGTGTATTACTAATAGATGGACTAATTGATATGCTTGGTGTATTACTAATTGAGTTACTTATAGTGATACTAGGTGTTACACTTGGTGTAGCACTTATAGAAATACTTGGAGTGTTAGATATTGATTGACTAATAGAAATACTAGGTGTTGTACTAATAGAAATACTTGGTGTTACAGAAGGTGTGTTACTTATTGAGCTGCTTATAGTAATACTTGGAGTATTACTTATAGAATTACTAACAGTAATACTCGGTGTATTGCTTATAGAATTACTAACAGTTATACTTGGAGTGTTAGATATTGATTGACTAATAGAAATACTAGGTGTTGTACTAATAGAAATACTTGGTGTTTTAGATACACTTATTGAAGGTGTTTCACTTGGTGTTCCAGATATACTAATTGAAGGTGTTACACTTGGTGTTTTAGATACACTTATTGAAGGTGTTTCACTTGGTGTTCTACTTGGAGTGGCACTAATACTAATACTAGGTGTTATACTAGGACTAGCTGTTATAGATGAATTTATTGATGGTGTTATACTAATTGTTGGTGTAATACTAGGTGTTATACTAATACTTGGAGTAGCACTAATACTAATTGAAGGTGTTTCACTTGGTGTAACACTAACACTTATTGAAGGTGTTTCACTTGGTGTAGCACTAACACTTATTGAAGGTGTTTCACTTGGTGTAACACTTGGTGTAGCACTAATACTAATTGAAGGTGTTTCACTTAGTGTTACACTTGGTGTAGCACTGATACTAACTGAAGGTGTTATACTAGGAGATTTAGAAATTGATTTACTTAAAGTAACACTAGGTGTTCTACTAATTGAAGCAGATTTACTAATACTTGGTGTTTTTGATGGTGTTCTAGATATAGTAATAGATGGTGAAACACTAATACTAGGTGATAATGAAGATCCAATTGATGGACTTACACTTATTGAAGGTGTGGGACTTGAAGTTGGAGTTATTGTTATACTAGGAGTAGGTAATGATGAAACTGATAGATCAAGTTCTTCATATATTGGTACTTCTACCAACACTACTGGATTGGTTATAATTTCTAGTTCTAAACGTTCATTAATTAAAGTATATTGAAGGGGATCAGTTAAATATTTGTTTAGATTTATAATAGTTTTATTTGCATCTGCTATAGCGCGTAAGTTAGAATCTATAAGACCAGGTTGAATTCTAACATTATTTTTATATACATCATTTAATGGACCTGTTAATTTCCATCCTATAACAATAGCATTATATGAATTTAAAAAACTAACATCATTTCTATATTTGTTAAAATTAATAGCATTTAACTCATATATGTTATTTTCAGGTATTGTTGATGCCTTTAATTGAACTATATAACGAGGAAAAAATCCTAAACTATAATCAGTATCTGTTGGTTGAATGAAATCTGATTTTAATAAAACTGTAGCTAGATTTTGATTATAATGTTTATTATAAGCATTATTTGAGCCTAGAGTTTTAACTAAACTATTTGGATCTGTATTAATTGGTTTACGTGTATCATATATTCTAATAGATGCTATTGTATGTGTTTGACCAGTCCAATATCTATCTTTATCATCTTTATGATAAAATCCTTTATAGTAATCTCCCTTAGAGTCTACAAATTTAAACCCTTGGTCATATCCAGTCTCAACTATATTTGAAGGAGATATATTCATTTATTCTAAATATTTTATTTAACTGGTTTTAAACAACCTGATGACTCTGATCCTTGTTTACATTTACTTTCATAAATGATTTTATTTTTTGATATATTTTTAATATCAATTTCTTGTGAAAATTTTTCAACCGCTGTTATATCTATAAATGCACTAAAGGTTTCATTTGATTGTATTACATTTTGATTTACAGCATTTAACATTGTAAGATATAAATTCTGTAAATTAATAGATTTAACTATTGTACCATAATAAGTTACTGTATCAGGATTATCATCAATTGTAGTTAGATCATTTTTAATTTTCTCTCCAGCTTCATCTCCAAATATCCTAAATAAAAATATATCTGTAGATTTAAAATCTGATTCTTTTACAAAACGAGATTGATCTATGCTTTTTTTATATTTATCTGATCCAAGATCTTTTATAAAAAATCCTCTATAAAAATTTGTACCAGTTAATATTTCTGTTTGTAATTTCTGACCAGTATATACTGTCACTTCTTTTAATTCTGCTAATGTAGCGGGAAAATCAGGAGGTGGATTTTGACTTGCTTTGTTAAACCATAATGTAAGATATTCATCAAAAGTTAATGCTTTAGTAGTACTTGTTAGAGCGTTGAATATATACACAGCATCATCTGCTTTTACTCTATCAAAACTTATAGTACTTGAAGTTAATTTTTTATTTCCTTCTAAAAATGGTTCTTTTAAAGTTGGATTATTATCACCTATTGTTCTAAGAGTTTGATAAACTAAATAATCAGCCATAGCAAAAACCAAATATGAGTTTCCTTTTATTTGTGTTTTAATCTGTTGTATTACTTGTTTTAATTTATTTTTATCAATAGAAAGTTCAATCGCTTCATTATCTAATAAACACATTTGTGTTTTTAAAGTTGTTATCCAATCATTACTTTGTAAAGAATGAGATATACCTGTGATTATAAAACCAACATTAGAGTTATAATAACTTCTAGGTAACATGTCTTTATCAATTCTAAAAATTTGACCAATAATAAATCCTCCTATCCCGTCTAATGTGAGTTCAAGTTCAAAAGGTATAATTGATTTGAAATTAACATCTTTACCATTTATTTGATAATGGAAAGTTTTTAATAAATTAGAAGCATTACTAGTTTCTATTTGTTGTGGTATTCTTGTTTCTCTAATTCCTTTAGGATTAGCAGTAGATACATTATATTTTGTAGTGTAATCTCCTAATATTTTTTTATTTATATAACCTGTTAATATTGATACATTATTATATATGTTATAATAATATAATGTATTAGCTTCTATTTCCTTTCCATCTTTATCTAAAATACTGCTATTTCCAGCTGTTTCAGATGTTGATATATCTAAATTATTTTTAATTCTATCACTTAATCCTTCATTAAAATAAGTTTGTGTTGAAGCATAAATATCACCTAAATTTTTAACATTTCCTGATGAACCAGCGGCTATACCAATCATAGTTGATTGTTCAGAAAATATACGAGAATTAATCTTAACATCTCGACATATGCTTTTTAAACCAAATGTATCAAACATGAATTTACTACTAGCGCCCTCACCTGTCTCTAAGTACTTAGCATCAATTATCTGGATAATATTTCTATTAGTGTATAATTTGAAGTCATTTATTCCACCTAAGGCAAATGATATGTCTTCTAGTAATTCTGTTAATAATTTAGTTATATCTACTCCATTTTCTCCGCCTGAATATTTTCTATATACTTCTAATATTTTGCCTATAGAAATATATATATTTCCTATTTTTCCTACACTAACAACTTTATAACCATCTTTTTGTTTAATAGTATCTTGTTTATAAAAGGAAGGTAAGACATATGATGAACCTGCTTTGTAAGAATTTAAAGCAGGATCAAATGTAAATCCATTAAACATTAAAGGGTTAAATCCACGATCTTGTTGATCTGTTGTTGATTCACTATCTGTTATAAATGTAGCTAAATCATTGCTTATCAAACATATTGTAGGATCAATACTAACACTATCCTCACTCATTAAACAAGTTGTTTCTTCTGGTATTACTAGGTAAAGTAAAGGATCACCTGTTTCTTTATTTCTAGGTATAAAAAATCTATTAAGTATAACTATGAATGTTTTCATATTCATGTATTCTATACCTGTACCGTCTGTTGATGCCTCAGATAACCTAACTAAACCTAAACCAGCTATACTTAAATTAAAATTTCTATCAACAAATTGATCACCCATGTCAAATTTGTATTTGATTTTTTGATCTTCCAAATTAGACTTAATAGAATTATATGTTTCAGAAGCATAAGTATCAAATTTATCTAACTGAGCTTGAGCGTCTTCTGAAAGAGTAGGAGGAGGTGTATTTGGATCTTCTGGATTTGGTTTTGGTACTATTTGTTGTCTGATTTCTCCATCAGGATTTGTTATTTCACTTTTATTAATAGCGGCCTTAATTGTTAAGAATATTCGTTCAAATAATGTGAAAATAGGAGAACTTGATCCAACTGTTGTTCCATCAATATTAACAGGCGCAGGAGGTGGTGTGCTACCTAATATAATATTAGGGTTAGAACTAGCTTTTATTGTTTCTAAAACTTCACCTCTAGATATTAATATAGTTGTACAACGATATCCACCATTAGGCATTAATTGCCATGAGAAATTTTTTACAAGTCCTAAAATAGCATCATAATTACCTTTAGATTTTGATACAAGTTCATCAATTTGACTATAAACATAATCTTCAGTTTCTGCTTTAAAAGCATCTATAGTATTAAGATCAAAATTTTTTATTGATATATTATCAGGATATTTATTTATATCATTAGCGACACCATGATCTAGATATTGTGACCATCCCCATTCTAGCATGACTGAATAGCCTGGTCTCATATATAGAAGTTCTATTTCTTCTAATTGATGTTTATCCCAACAGTAATATTCAACAGTAGCTTCTCTTAATGAACCATAAGCACTTTTATTAGTAACATTTAATGATGTAATACCAGGCATTGGTCTTAAACCTAATGGTCTATCTAATGTGGTTCCTGTGTTAGATATTCTATCTATATTACTACCATACACTCCATCTGTTTTATTTACTCCTCTTCTGAGAGAAAATGTATCATCTCCTTCTTTACCACTGTTATATAAAGTACCACCTTCTAAAATATATTTTTTAGCTAATTGATTACCTGTATATAAACATTCTACTTTTGGTTTATTTGTTGTTGGATTAATAATATCTTCACCACTGCTGTTTTTTATTTTTTTACAACCATAGTCAGCATCAACAAATGATACCATTCTAACCCATGAATTTTTTCCAGCTGCAAAACGAAGAAAGTTGCTATCTCTAGGTAATGTACCTATATTAAAAATAGGATTACCTTTTTTATCTTTAACACCAGAATCTGAAGTTTGTGAAATAATTTTTTCACGAGCTTTAAGCTGAGCTGCTATTTCAGGTTTAAGAGTACTTTTAAATATTGACATAACACTTTTTAATTATTTAGTTGCTCAAAATCATTTAATATTTGGTTAATATCAGTAGGTATTCTTAACTGATAACCAAGAGTTGGATATAATGAATCATTTGGCAAATCTGGATTAGCTGTTGATAGTATCCACCATAATGTTGAGTCACCATAAAATTGGTAAGCTAAATTATCTAATCTATCCCCACGCATTGTGTAAAGATAAACATCGGTTTCAGATAATGGTACATCTGGATATTTAGTTGATGAACGATATCTGATTACCTTTGGATCTTGCACCGTAGGAGTAGTTAGAAGTATATTATTATTATCATAGCGATCCATGATAATAAATATGAATTTAATTGGGAAATTTGACTAGTCCAAATATTTGTTAGTAGGCAAATTATACGCTGCTTTATCACGAGTGATAAACGGTACTTTAGATAATGTGTCTTTGTATGCTCTACGAGGTAAGAATGTATGTATTGGTTTAAATGATAAAGCTACCTTAATATGTTTAGGTGTCTCATATTGACCAACATCAGAACCATTTTCAGGATCATTTAAAGCTATTTCCCAATGTGTATCTAGAAATCCACTTAATTTAATATCAGTGAATACACCTGGTTGTCTATATAAATAATCACCAACTGTTAAGTAACCTATATTACCTCTCATTTTTAGTTTTTCGCTATAGTCAGGAGCAAATGTAGACATTAAATAATTTAACTTTTGATATAATGGTCTCATTTCCTCAGGAGAATGAGCATACATTGTAAATGATACACTTATATCTCTTGTAAAACCATCATATACATAAAATTCCTCACCTCTACCCATGTAACGATATGGATTCCATCTAGCACTCATTCCATCATTAAAATCATCAATATATGCTCTAAACGCTAATACATCTGTACTAGTAGATGAAACATTATTATTTAAAAATTCAAGTCTAAATTTAATTATATCACGACCAAATTTACTTTCACCATTTACTTCACTATTTGATCCACTTGAATAAGTGAATAAACCAGGAGTTTTTGAATTAGCATCTGAGTTTGTTGCTAGTGAATTGCCGTAAAAAGTTCCGTTATTTAGTATACTTATAGCATTTATAGAATCTACATTTCTATTGATTGGATTTTTACTTCCACGTGATATACCTATTCTACTTTCAATATTAAAATTAGACTCATTATTATTAATAGATAGGGGAGAGTTTTTTAACTGATCTTTTAAAGAACTATTTAATTCAGCTTGAGGAGCTATACTAATTTGACCATTAGTTAATGGTGTAAATCCATTTAGATTTTTTTCAGCTCCTGGAGTTAGAATACTTTTACCTATAGTAGTTCTAACATTAGTTGTATTAATACGGGTTTGACCAATCCCATAGACAGAAGAAGCTCCACCATCATATGTTAATAAATTAGTAACTCCATTATCATTATTGTTAATGATAGATAGATAATTCATTAATCTATTAGGATTTTTACCATAATAATCACTATCATAAAATCCTTTAGAAAAACCAATAACATCTCCTTGAAGTATATTATTGTCGTTAGTTATTTTTTCATAATTATAACCTTGAATAGTACTACTATCTCCTCCTAAAAATCCAACTCCTCCAACAGGTGTTAAACCATGTCTTATAATATGGCCTCCTATAGCGTTAAGTGGTATTTGAGCTAATGTATTAATTCCTAAGTTATAAGTGCGTGTTGGACCAATTTTATTAGCGTAATTATTAGCTACAGTTGAAACTGTATTAATAGCATTAGCTGCTTTGTTCACTAAACTTGAAGATGATCTTACATTTAGTTTTCTTAAATTGGTATTAGATATAGGTCCGTTATTAGCAGGCAGTTCAAGTTCTGGATTTGATTTTTGTAATCCAACTTGTTTAATTATAAATAAAGCGCCTCGTCCAGATGCATAAAATTTACTTATACGTGCTGTGTCTCTAACAGATGCTAAAGTTGTATTTAATATACCACCACGTATTAGGCCATCACCATAATCATTGAATCTAATAGCAGGTATTTCTGGTTTGCTATTGAAATTTTGATTGTAGTATTTAGATAAATCAGACCAACTGTTGTTTAAGTTTAGAAATGGCATCTATTGCTTTTGGTTTTAGTATCTTCCTTCTTTAGGACCTTTATTTTTATAAACAGCATTAGTACCACCTAATGATGGATAAAATGGATTACTATTTGTGTCTAATGAAGATGGTGGAACAAATACTGAAAATCTTCCAGTTCCATATTTTCTACCTGATATTAAATCTTGAGATGATTTTAGTATGTTATTACTAGCTAATGCTTGGATATCAGAAGTACTTAATTGACTTACATTTTCAAAATTAGGTCCTTGTTGACCTCTTAATCCATATCTACTAAATTCTAATCTTTTATCAAGACTAAATGTTTTTAATACATCATAATTAGCAGGTGTTGTACCATTTATATCTAATACTGATGTTGGAACTGTAGTTCTATTTGGAGATTGTCCATATGTTCTTCCAAGTTGTAAATCTTGAGAGGATACTAAATTATTATTTCTAGCTAAAGCTTGAATATTTGATGTGAAACGTTGTGTTTCATTTTCAAAATTAAGACCTGGTTGTCCATTTAAGCTAAGTGTACTATCTTTTAATTTATCAAATAATGCCATGATACTATGTTTTATATAAATATGTTATATTTTTGTTATTTAAATGAGCTATTTTGAGTTCCAAATAAATCAGATGCGGTGTTATATTCCATAATGGTTTTACCACCAACATTTAGATTAATAGGTCGAACAGCTAATTGATTTAATAAGTCTGTTGTTTTTTTCTCACTTTCTTTAGCGGAGGCTGTTTCTTGTTTTTTACGTTCTTCAGATTCATTTAATACACTAATTAAACTACCAACTCCACCAACTACAGCTCCAATAGCAGCGCCCCATGGCCCAAACATCATACCTACACCAGCTCCTGTCGCTGCCCCTCCTAAAACACTAACAGTATCTTTAGCACCTCCTTCCTCCATTCCTCCAGCCGCGCTAGATAAAGCCATTCCTCCTACCCCAAGTCCCAATCCTACACCCATAGCTTTAGGTGAAAATGCTCCAAATCCTCCTTTACCAGCTCCAGGAGTGACAACAGATGATGGACCTCCAGCTCTTGTAAGTGTTAAACCTCTTGATGAAGTTATTGAATTTGAAGCTACAGGTCCCATTCCTCCTCCCATTCTAGTCATACTAATATCTTTAGTAATCATAGGATTAAGGATAGTACCTTTTAATAATTTAAAAGACATTAAAGCTAAAGGTAATCCTAACAATGCAGCTCCTAAAGCTGTACCTAAAGCTCCTCCAGTCAATGCTCCAAATCCTTCTACTAGTTTTAATACTCCACTAAGTGATTTTTCTATTAAATGAAAAAACGCGAGCATTGGTCCTGATGTAATTTTACGAATAACATCTCTTAATTTATCAAATATTTCTTTTTGTTCTTCAGCTAAACTTTTTTGTTCAAGACTTTGTTTAATAGACTCAGACATTGTTATACCATGTTCTGTAGCATATTTAAGTTGTTCTTCTGCTGATGCTGATACTTTGTCTCCTAATTTGGCTTCAAATTCTTTTTTACGAAGCATATCACCCATTTCATTCACACCCATTCCAAATACTTCAGCATATGCTTTTCTTTGAATAACATTCATTCTTTCAAAATCATGAATATTACCTACTTGTTCTACTATTGCTTCAGTTAATTTAGCTGTATCACCAGATAAAGCAGCAGATCTAGCTTTTTCTAAGTTAATTGCTTTACCTGTTAGTAGTTCTGCTTTAAGTTCAGATTCAATTGATGATTCAAAATTAAGTAATGATTCACCAATTTTATCTACTTGTTCTAGTGTTAAACCTAATCTATCGGCTTGCATTACAGCTTCAACTAAAGCAGCTGTATTACCTTTGAATTTAGTTAAAATTTCACCACTTACTCCACTTACTTTTTTAAGTACATTTTGATAGCTTATAGCACCTCCAAATTGTAATTTTTGTTGTGCCGCTGTTTTAATAGTAGTGTTAAGAATAAAACTAGCGTCTTTATCTTGTTCTTGACCTAACTCTTCTAATTTACCTGCTTGTTCAGCACTTAAACCATAAAAATGAGATAGACGAGCAAATGCATCTGCACTTTTTTCACTAAAAGCAACTGTTGTACCTAATGCTTCATTTAATGCTAAATTTGATTCAAGTAAACGTTTTCCAGTAACAAAAGAATCATGAACTGAGCTAGCATAATTGGAGTAGTTTTTATATAAATCATTTGATGCTTCTTTATTCATTACTAACTGTCGTCCACTCTTAGTTAGCATTTCATCATGCTCTTTAGCTAAATCAAATATTTTTTTATAAAAAGCAGCCATTAATGTAAGTTGCAATAATGGATCTTTTAAGCTTTTTGTCATTTGACCAAATATATTTGATGCACCTGCTCCAAACGCTTTATATGAATTTTCTGTTTTTTTAGCGTTTATATATATAGCTTCAGTAACTTTTTCAGCATCAACTAATTTATTAACAAAAGGTATATCTTTAATACCCTCAAATATTTTAGATGTTAAACCAGCTGTTTTTTCTAATTTTTTAGCTTCAGCAACTTGTTCTTGTAGTTGTTGAATTTGAGTATCAGAATTTTGTATAGAATCACTTTGTATTCTAAGTTCTTCTTGATTAAATTGTACTCCTCTATCTTTAAGTATATTAAATTTTCTAGCATTAAGAACTTTTTCTCTTTCTATTATTTCTATTTGCTTTTGAATATCTTTACTTTTAATAGATCCTGTGTTTAATTTCTCAGTATTTTCTACTAAATCAAAAGCTTTTTTAGATAATAAATTATAACTTTTAACTAATTCTTTTGTTAAAGCAACATTAGCGGGTAAATCATCTTCAGAGATTTCTTTATGATTTTTAGCCATTTTAGCTAGACTAGCAGCCATTGACTGAAAAGAGTCTTCTAGTGTTATTGAAAGTTCTTCAATTTTTTGCAGTCTATTTAATTCCTCTTGAGTTGGTAATATTGGATCTCCCATTTAAGCTAGTTTATATCGGGTATAAATATTAAAAGCGCCTATTTTTTAGGCGCTCTTACTTTTGTTGCAAAATCTGGTATTGGTAATGGTTCTCGAGGTTTTTTACTTGGACCTAATGTTTCAGTTTTCTTAGCATTACCGTATTTTTTATCCATTTCTTCTTGTTGTTTTTCATTAGTTTCAATTAATTTTTGTAAATAAAATCTCCTATATCTTATAGGCATATTATATACTTCATCATGTATGAAACCACCATTACTGTGATAACAAAGTAGAAATATTTCGTCTAGTATTATTTTCTTATACTCCGGAGTCAGGCCAAAAAAAGTTAACTCCTATTGGTAAGTCAACGCCCTCCACTACGTCGCCATTAGATCTGGTTATATCAATTTTCATATTAACATCGGGCATTACTTTATTAATTTGTTCACGTAATGCTTTAACATCTCTAGCTAACATATTATCACAAAATTCTCTGATGTTGGCTTGATCTCTATCTCCATTAACTGCTACAATAGTATGTTTTAAACGAGTTGTAACATCATATGCGCCTTGAGCGTTAATTTTTTCTAGTCCTTTAATTTCTTTTTCTATTTTATTTTCATCATTATGATTTAATAATTTAAAAGTAACTGTCACTTTTGAAAAAGGTAATTGTAGACTAAATTCATTTTTACCTGGAGTATATAATGATTCATCTAATAATTTAGCTTCAAGTAATGTTAGGTCAACTATTGTTTTTTCAGTTGTTCCTGTTTTTGGATCAGTGAATAAAATTTCATAATCTTTACCATAACCTAAAATACGAGCAGCTATTAATATAGCATTTTTATCTCCATTTAATAATTCTTTATAATCAATAGGTGTTACAATCATTGATTGTAATAACTTATCAATTACAGTACCATTTTTAATAAAGTTAGCATTAGATAAAATATCTTCTTCTTTTGCTGTCATGTATTTCATCTCAATAACTCCTTTTGATAATGGTGATTCTGGAGGGTAGATTAAACCTTTAGAAGGTAAGTCAATTTGTTCTGTTGGATATTTGTAATTTTGTTCCATAACGTTGTATTTGTTTTATATATATAAATATATAAAGATAAAAAAAGCCGTCCAAAAGGACGGCTCTTTAAAATATATTGAATATTTTTAGTAATTCAAAATACAATAATCCATTGCTATTGTAGTATTGATAGTTACATAAGCTTCGTTAGCCCAATCATATTCACCAAAGTTAGCTTCTTTAACATAAGCTCCTTTAATAATCCACTCACCTACTACATCACCTACAGGACCTAAGATATCTAAGCGTATATCTTTTTTATAGAAATCACTATATCCATCTCTACCTGTTACTGATTCATGTGCTAAACGAGCCCATTCCATTACTGCTTGAGCACCACTTGGAGTTACAGGATCGTATAATTCTAAAGTCATGTCATTCCATCTAACTTTACCTTTTACTTTACGGTAAACATTTATATGGTCTAATATAACCTCACCAGCGTTGAAAGAAGGTGAAGATGCTTTTTTGATTAAATATGAAGGGATACCATCGATGTACATCAAAAAGCGATTTTGAACTTTAGGTTCAAACGCTGTGAACATGATTTCTGTTGGGTCTAATACTGCCATTGTCTATTGTTTAATATAAATATTAATAATTATTATTTCTATGCAACTGGTTGTTCAGGTTGTTTTTTATCTTTATCGTCAAGATCTGATTGCATTTTATTTAGGTAGCTCATTACCATTTTATAGTTTTGATTACTATCAAGACCACTTAATTGACTACCTTTTTTGTTTTTTAACCATTTCATAAGTGCTTCAATTACACGAGAATAATCTTTAGCATTTGAAATAGCAGAAGCTAATTTAGTTAAAGAAGAAGTAACGCCCGCAACCGCTGAATCAGCGGATGCGTCGTCTTCAAATTCTTTTAGTTTTATTTTACTCATTTATTTTTTTATTTTATTATGAACCAAATTCTACACCAGTTGGTAAGATGTTGAAATCAAGTAAGATAAATTCTGCTGTACGAGTTGGTTGTAAGTAAATTTGACCTACTAATTGATTTCTATCAATTACATCTGGAGTGTTATTTGTATCATCCATTACTACTTTGAACGCATATAAACCTTGACGTTGTTGTACACTTTCTAAGTATGGAGTTGCTTGAGATAAGAAACGATTACGAGTGATTGTTGTATTTTGTTCAAACACTAATGTTTTAGCAATATCACCTATGTAACGTTTAAGAGCAATTAATAATCTACGAACGTTAATTCTATCTAAAGCACTTGATTTTTGTTGTAATGTTTTTTGACCAAAAGCTGTTACACCTACATTAGGGAAAGTAGCAATTGGATTAACTTTAGCAGCATATAAATTATCACGATTTGTTGGAGATAATTTTCTTTCTGCTTGAATAACACCACCTAATCCACCTCTGTTAAGACCTGCTGGAGCGAACCATTCAGCACTTACACTATCATTGAAAGCATAAACACCAGCCATTACTGTTGAAGCAGGTACCCAAACTAACTTTCCAGTTTCTTGAGATACAACTTGAACCCAAGGCCAATAAGCACCTGCATAGTTAGTATCCATACCAGCAGCTACATTAACTGGGGTTCCAATAGATGAATTATAAACTGTTAAGTCAGTAATATAAAAGAAATCACCTCTGTTTTCAGCATTTTGAATAAAGCTTGATACAGCTGATGAGTGTTGATTTTGGATCAAACCTGGTGTTACTAATAATTCATAATCATATTCATCTTTATTAGATAAAATATTACTTGCTGTTACATAATTACTAGCTACTAAACCTTGAGTTGAAGCACCAATATTACTAAATAAAGTATTACCAATAAGTGGAATATCGTTACCTACAGCGAAATTAAATGAACCACCATAAGAACCACTACCAGCAAATGGTAATGAAGCTGAATAACTAGTGCCTGTACCATCTACAGCAACACCACCGGCGTTGTTAAAATAATTTGGAGTAGTTTTGTTAACTGATTTCACTCTTACATAGCGACTATTATTTGGATAGTCACCAGATATTTTAATATAATAACCACCCATATCAGCGTCATACTGAACTGTTTTGGATTGGTTACCTAATACTAGTTCAATGTAGTTTGGTTGATTTGGATCTAGAGAAACGTTTGTATATGTTTCTAAAATTACAGGAGTATTTGTGTTATCATCACCACGACGAACTAATAAAGTAAATGTACCACTACCTGAGTTTACATTTCTTACTTCCCATCTTACATTTTCTTGAGATCCACTTTCTAATGAACCGTTACTTAAAATAGAACCACTATTATCAGCCATATCGCCATAATTTAGTGTTTCTAAAGTGAATGAAGATACTGAATTACTACCTGATATCATTACACTAGCTGAAGCTGGTGTAAATGAGCTAGTCACTACTCTTGTTACTAATATACTAGTACCACCTTGTTGAAAATAGTTAAATGCTGCTATTGAAGTTAAAAATTCATAAGAAGCGCCACCACTGATAAATGAACCGCCGAAGCGATTTACATAATCACTATATGATCTAACAACGGTAGGTATGTTAGGTTGTCCTTTAACAGTTGGGCCAACTAAAGCTAAACCAACTGAAGGAGGTAGCTGAGTTATTTGTGATAAGTCGTTCTCTCTTGTGAGAACACCTGGGGAAATTAATGTTTCTTGCGCCATGTTTAAATTAGATTTTGTCTATTGATAAATATATAAGTTATATTATAAAACGAAGAAACCCCGTCATTACTGACGAGGTTCTTCTATATTAACTCCTAACACCTAACAATACATATTGTTAATTTATTTCTCCTGTATCAATATTAATTGTACCAGGACCATATTTTTCAGTTAATTTATTAGCTAATTTACCTTCTTTATCTGCTATGATTTTTTGGTAATCTAATAAACGAGCTTTTTGTAATTCTAATTCACCTAATTCTAAAGCTAAATTATTATATTCTTGTTTAACTTCTTTAACAGATTGAAGTTCATCAGCTTCTAGTTTTTTAATTTCACTCATATATTATTTTGATTTTTTTACTGCTTTTTTAGCTGGGGCTTTTGCAGCTGGTTTAGCTGTTGATTTAGCAATTGATTTTTTTACTTTTTTAATTTCTTCTTTAACTTCAGCTACAACTGCTTCTACTTTAGTTTCAATCACATCAGGAATGTTGTTGTGGTTAGTGTCAGCAATTTTACCTTTTTTTGTAAGGAAAAAAATAAGAGCAGCGGCGAGTACTAATACAATAATAATGGTTAACATATTTTTATTTTTTGGTTTACATATATAAATATATAATATTTTTAGAAAACAACCAAATCTTTATTTTAACAAACTACTTCTTGCGCTGTAAGTGCTCTATTAGTATTCGCTGTCACAACAAATGATCCTACACAAATTGAACTTGCTGATGCTGGACATGTTGTAGTTGTATTTGAGCCATGTAGATAAGAATTATTGGATGGTGGGGTACCAGTGTTTGCAGCTACTTGATAGTATATCGTTGTACCACTAGCTATACTAACAGGACCATATTTAACTACACAACCTGTACCCATAGCAGAACCACGTCTAGTCCAGTTAACATTATCAGTTGAAGTCCATAATGCAACTGTGGTTGCAAAAGAAGTAGCTGTTTTAGCGTAAATATTAACTGTAAATGTTTGTACTGATGTACTAGGTGTTTTACTAGGTGTGTTAGTTGGAGTATTACTAAATGATGGACTAATAGATTTACTTACTGTTATACTAGGTGTTTTACTAGGTGTGTTACTAATAGATTTACTAATTGATATACTAGGTGTGTTACTAATTGATTTACTAATTGAAATACTTGGTGTTACACTAG
>B570J29032_109959223_pt1 | contig 20256 bp, 17 predicted proteins | sample LakMenEpi16Nov12_FD_29032 | JGI IMG/M metagenome (IMG submission 29032) | reverse complement strand
ATCATGCGGGCACCCGTTGCACCTACTGGATGTCCACCACCAATAAGACCACCACTGGGATTCATAGGTAGTGCGCCACCACGTTCAATCACACCTTCTTCAACGGCCTTCCACGATTCACCCGGTGCAGTAATACCGAAATGGTCAATTGCCATATATTCAGTCGCGGTGAAGCAATCATGGGTTTCAATGCCGTCTAACTGCATCACATCGCCAATGGCGGCGCGCCTAAACGCATCTGTAATGGCATCTCGCACATGAGGAAACACCAAGGCATCATCTTTGCTGCGTTCCAACTTGTCGGAGAACTTAATACCCGCATTGCGATGGCCCCATCCCAGAATTTGTGCCACCTGGGTTGAATCTTTCCGAAGGCGCTGAGAGTACTTTTCGAAATACCTTGCTGAACACAACACCACAGCTGATGCACCATCTGTAATTTGTCCACAATCTTGCCGACGCGTGCCTGGTTCAATAATCGGGTTCGCAATGTCATCATCAGTGAAGCTCAGGTCAGTAAATTTCCACGACCGTGTCTGAGCAAGTGGATTCAACTTTGCATTTCCATAGTTAATTTCTGCAATGCGATTGAGATGCGCACGGTCGAGGCCATAGCGGTAGTTGTATTCCTCGGCCAGTAAACCAAATACTGCAGGCCACATAAACGTGCATGAGATTCCCTCGTTACCCTGCCATGCAGCTGCATTTTGATTCACCGATGACTGATCACCAGGTAATGCCTTTTGCTCTTCAACTCCTACGACCAAAGCAACGTCATAGCGACCAGCTTCAATCTCGGCCATTGCGCTCAGCACTGCCAGCGATGATGACGCACACGCACCTTCGTGGCGCATTGCGGGTCTTCCCCAAAGCCCTGGAACAACTTGAATTGCTAAGGCACCTAAATGCCCTTGTTGACGTTGCAGTTCAGAGAAAGCATTTCCTACATGCACTGTCTCTACATCAGCCACATCAACGTGTGCATCAAGTAGTGCGCCTTCAATCGCCTCGCGCATCATGTCGGAGATATCTAAACCCTCGCGTGCGTAGCCCCGCGCAAAATCAGTTTGATACCCGCCAAGAATGAACACTGGCGAAGACATGGGTGATTATCCGTGACCTGGGATGGATTTCCACGGACCTGCATCAGAGCGTGGTTCTTTAGGAAGACCAAGAACTTGTTCGCCCACAATGTTGCGCTGCACTTGGCTTGTTCCGGCATAAATAGTGCCTGCACGAGCATTCAAGAACACGCCCACCCAGTTCGCACTGTCATTAGGTGAACCAGGAGAATCTGTAGTGAACGCAGTGTGTGGAGTTTGACCCACCGGCACCAATGCATCAGCTCCCAAAATATCTACTGCTAGTTCGGTCACTTCTTTGTGATACTCACTCCACCACAACTTGCCAATTGATGCATCAGGACCTGGTTGATGACCTTTCATAAATGAGGTCAACACGCGATAGCCAAGGAAACGCATGATTTCTACTTTGGTATGTGCTTTAGTCAAACGTTGGCGAATATGTGGATCGTGCGTCATGTCTTTTTCTTTTGCAAGCTGAGTCAGCTTGTCTAATTCGCCACGGAAAGAGATGCTGCTCACAACTGCTCCGGCGCCACGCTCATTACCCAGCAATGCCATAGCAACCATCCAACCGCCGTTCACTTCGCCCAGAACATTTTCTTTCGGGCAACGAACATCTGTGAAGAACACTTCATTGAATTCAGAGTCGCCAGACATCATCTTGATAGGACGCACCTCAACTCCTGGTTGGCGCATATCTACCAACATGAATGTGATGCCTCGATGCTTCACCTCATCTGGTGCAGTGCGCGCAAGAACGAAGATGTAGTTGGCAAGATGACCGGCAGATGTCCAAATCTTTTGTCCGTTAATGACCCATTCATCACCATCGAGAACTGCGCGACATCCCAAGTTTCCAAGATCTGATCCCGCTGCAGGTTCTGAATATCCCTGACACCAACGATCTTCGCCAGAAAGAACTCGTGGCAGGAAATGACGCTTCTGTTCTTCGGTACCGATTGCAATCATCGTGTTACCCAACATGCCAATACCAAATGCATCATTGGGTCCACCTTCGGGAACACCTGCGCGCGCGAATTCTTCGGCCAACACCAATGCCTCCACATGACTTAAACCCTGACCGCCATATTCTTTGGGCCATGTAATTGCCAGTAGGCCTTCTGCAGAAAGTTTTTTGCGCCACTGTTCGGTCCATACGGCTGCATCGGCATGGTTGAGGGCCCCAATTCCCTTCCAATCTTTTGGAAGATTGGCGTCGAGAAATGCGCGTACCTTGGTGCGGTAATCAGTTGCTTGTGCCGGGTAGTCAAAATCCATTCCGCCACCTTATGTCGCACGCTGGAACTGTTTCGCCCCGAAGAATGTGGGTTGTGAAGCCCATATTGGTGCCTACACTTAAAAGGTGACCAAATTACTCAACTTTCCATCCGAGGTGAACGACACATCAGCGCGCATCGTTGCAGCAGGTGCAGTCACCATGGCTGTGGCCTACTCCATCACCGGCTGGGGCTGGATCTTGGTTCCCCTCACCTATGGCTTTATTGCGCGCGTTGCATCGGGACCACGCTTTAGCCCCCTTGGTCTTCTCGCCACCAAAGTGATCACTCCCCGACTCACGGCCATCAATCACCGCATTCTTCCTGGGCCACCTAAGCGTTTCGCTCAAGCAATTGGAGCCGTCTTTAGCATCACTGCATCTGTGTTGTTCCTTGCCGACTTCACCGTTGCCTCTCGAATTGTCACCGCTGCACTTGCAGGTCCCGCATTGTTAGAAGCAGCTCTTGGATTTTGTGTGGGTTGCAAAATGTTTTCAGGTCTCATTCGCCTTGGTGTGATTCCTGAATCAGTATGTGCTGAGTGCAGTGACATCACCACTCGACTTCGTGCACAAGAAATCGCCAAGAGTTCTCAATAAGTTTTTGGTTTAGGTACATCTGTTCCTCAGTTGAGCGAACATGAAAGTTACCCTGAACCCATGGGGTCACCCGTTGGTCTCACATCTCTAGAAGTCCTCAATAGTCAACGCAATGGGTTGACAAATGAACTTGACACGAAAACTTCTCGTTCGCTCACACACATCTTTCGCACCAATGTGTTCACGCGATTCAACGCAATCTTGGGTGCATTGTTTGTAATAGTTGTCGTCACCGGTTCCATTGCCGATGGCCTCTTTGGACTCGTTCTTGTAGCAAACACAGTTCTGGGCACGGCACAAGAATGGAAAGCAAAGAGAACTCTAGATCGCATTCGACTTCTCCATTCACCTAACTCCTATGTCATACGTGATGGAGTCACTCAACTCATCGCATCTCATGAGATTGTTCAAAATGACGTACTTGTTCTTCGCGCAGGTGACCACATACCCGTAGATGGCATTGTGCTCACGTCAGACAATTTGGAAATCAACGAATCAAATCTCACTGGCGAAGCCGATGCAGTGATGAAAAGCCCAGAGCACGCAGTGTTATCGGGAACCTTTGTCACCGCTGGAAACGGCACAATTCATGCCACCGCTGTGGGAAAAAAATCATATGCCCAACGCATCACTGCAGAAGCAAAGAAATTCACGCGGCCGGTGTCTGAAATTCAAGATGCGGTCAATCGATTACTCAAATGGATGCTGTGGTCGTTTCTCGTTTTGGCACCATTGCAGGTATGGTCCCAACTTCGTGTTGAGGATGGACGCAACTGGCAAGAAGCCACCGCACGTTCTGTTGCCGGACTAGTAGGAATTATCCCCGAAGGCCTTGTTGTTCTTACGACAATCACATTTCTCACCGCCGCAGTCGCGCTTTCACGCCAACAAGTACTGATCCAACAATTGCCTGCAGTAGAAACTCTTGCCCGTGTGAGTGTTCTGTGTGTGGACAAAACAGGAACTTTGACCACAGGTGTCATGCAATGTGAACCCCTGCACATTCTCAGCAATCATGATGAGACAATGCTTAGCGAGGTATTGGGTGCTCTTGCAGATGACCCAGCGGCTAATGCCACACTTCATGCCATCGGTATACGATTTCCTCCTAACCAAGCACCACATGCCATCGCAAGCATCCCATTTGACTCTGTTAAGAAATGGAAAGCAATTGAGGTTGATTCTGGTGCGTGGTATCTCGGGGCACCTGAAATTCTCGCAAGCCGCGACTCACTGCTTCTTCAACAAGTGCAAGATCTCGCATACTCAGGAGCACGGGTATTGCTGTTGGCGCATTCGTTGATGCCACTGGGTAACAATGCATTACCCCCACAGTTAACCCCCGCAGCACTTATTGCAATTAAGGAACAGATTCGCACTGATGCTGCCGAGACTGTTACATACTTTGTAGAACAAGGCGTCACAATATATGTGCTCTCAGGCGATCACCCATCCACTGTTGCTGCAGTCGCACGTGCAGTAGGTATTAACGAAGACCACGTCTTGGGTCGCGTCACTCCGGAACAAAAGCGCGACTTCATTGAACAGTTACATGACCAAGGAGAAGTTGTTGCTATGACGGGAGACGGAGTAAACGATGTTCTTGCACTCAAGAAGGCAGATATTGGAATAGCAATGAACAATGCTGCACCAGCCACAAAAGCCGTTGCAGAAATGATTTTACTAGATGGAAAGTTTTCTCATCTCCCAAGTGCCATTCACGAAGGTCGCAGAGTAATTGGGAATTTGGAACGAGTAGCTCACATTTTTTTGGCTAAAAACGTCATGAGTGTGTTTTCCATCATCAGCGTGGCGGCGCTCTCTCAACCTTTTCCATTTCTCCCACGCCAGATGACCCTGATCTCCACCTTGGCAATTGGCGTACCGGCTTTTTTCTTAGCCATTGGAAACAGCGCTCAGAGATATTCGCCGGGATTCTTAAAGCGGGTACTTCAATTTTCACTTCCGGCTGGAATTGCTATTGGATGTGCAGTCGTCTTAGTGGACATCTTGGCCCGTGATGACTCAGGTACCGCTGCTGCCGTCACTGCACTTGGCGCATTCTTCTGGATTGTGTCCGTATTTGCGCGACCATTTACGGTTCGCAATGCCGTAGTTCTTGCAGCACTCATAGTTCTGGCAATCTGGGCGTTCAGCATTGAACCACTGACAGATTTTTTCTCATTCTCTATCACTTCACACAATGTTGCTCTTGGCCTATTTGGTGCTCTTGGTGCCGCATGGACTATCGAAGTGATTCACCGCATTCGCAGTACATACGAAGGACACCAAGGGACTTAGCGAGATAGCTCTAAGCCTTCCATCTGGCCAGAGTCACGCCACGATTCAAGAAGTCGTGCAAAAGCAACAGGGCCACGCCCATAACTTCCATTTTGCGCAGCTCTTTCTGCAGGGCGGCCTTCATTGTTGTAATAACCAGGCGTACATGCTTCTAAAAACTTGAGATTCATTGTTGAATGCGCCTTGATGGTGTCTACCCATTCGGTTGCGGCTACTTCACTTGTTTCACATCTTGTCATTCCAGATTGCAAAAGCTCAGAGACGATATATGCAATGTGAATGGATTGCTCATTCAACATGTGCGGGAAATTCACGGAGAACCCAGACTGTGCAGTTGAAACAATAAAACAGTTAGGGAACTGACGAGTAAAGAACCCGTGGAAAGTCTCCACTCCATCGGCCCACTTTTCAGAAAGCGTTAGTCCATCCGTTCCATATACCTGATAGCCAGCCCGGCGCGAGTAATCAGTTCCCACTTCAAACCCTGTCGCAAAGATCAAACAATCAAGTTCGTATTCAACACCATTTGCCACAACACCACGAGGCGTGATCCGCTCTACACCGCGTCCTTCGGTGTCTACCAAGGTCACATTGTCTCGATTAAACGTAGGCAAATAATCATCATGGAAACAAGGTCGCTTACAGAACTGCCGATACCACGGCTTCAAAGACTCAGCGGTCTGGGGATCACGCACAATCTCATCAACTCGTGAGCGCACTTGGTTCATTTTTTCAAAATCAGCAAGTTCAACAATTTGGCCAATCTCAGTAGGGTTCGCACCAAGGCCACCTTCTTTACGCGCGCGCAACATCAGATTCGCAATGATTTCCGTCCAACCGTCGTCCACTAGATCTTCAGTGTCAAATACGCCAGATGTGAGATTCGTAAAGTTCTCATTTCGACGTCGTTGCCAACCAGGTTCTAAAGAAGCTGCCCATTCGGGATTTGTGGCTCGATTATTACGCACATCTATTGAAGACGGTGTTCGCTGAAACACAAACAATTGTTCTGCGCCTGCACCAAGATGCGGAACACATTGCACTGCTGTTGCGCCGGTACCAATAATTCCTATGCGCTTGTCCGCAATTCGATCAAGACCACCTTCGCTGGTGCCACCTGTGTAGTCATAATCCCATCTGCTGGTGTGAAACGAATGGCCTTCAAAAGATTCAATCCCTTCAATGCCTGGAAGTTTGGGACGATGCAATGGCCCGTTAGCCATGGAGATGAAGCGAGCACGTATCTCATCACCGCGATTCGTTCGCACCACCCATCGCCGGCTCTCTTCATTCCATCGCACTTCAGTGACTTCGGTTTGTAACACGGCACGACGATAAAGATCAAAATGTTCTGCAATGCGTCGACAATGCGCCAAAATTTCTGGAGCTGGTGTGTATTTAGATGCAGGCATAAATCCTGTTTCCTCTAACAATGGAAGATAGATATAGGACTCCACATCACATGCGGCCCCGGGATACCTGTTCCAGTACCACGTCCCACCAAAGTCTCCACCCTTTTCAATAATGAGGAAATCTTCAACACCTTTTTCATGCAAACGTGCGCCAATAAGAAGGCCGCCGAATCCACCGCCGACAACCACCATGTCCGCGTCGCGAACAATCGGATCTCGAGTCATTTCTTTCACATAGGGGTCATCGAGATAATGGGAAAAAGAATCTGCAATTTCAACGTATTGCTCATTGCCGTCTATACGCACACGCTTGTCACGCTCAAGGCGATACTTCTCGCGCAGTTGATCTGCATCGATGTGAGCTGATGTAGACGAATTCTCCTGTGAAGTCTCCACTTATCCCCCTTTGAAGTTCGGATTTAAGGTATCACTGCTCATTTCTGGCACTCCTAGCGGACCGATACCTCAATGTCGTGTTCCCGTCACGACAAATTCACTTCCATACGGCAAGATAAGAGGCATGCGCATACTTGTCACAAACGACGACGGAATTGATTCAGTAGGTCTTCATGTCCTCGCTCGTGCGATGCAACCTTTTGGAGAAGTTGTAGTCGCCGCGCCAGATCAGGAATACTCCGGTGCTGGAGCGGCCATTGGTGCACTTCACCTCATTCAACCAGAAGTGCATAAGCGCCAGATCGAAGGCATCGACACTGCATGGGCAGTCTCTGGCCCGCCGGCTTTGTGTGTGTTCTTTGCCCGACTTGGTCTGTATGGCGATCCCTTTGATCTTGTGGTGTCGGGAATCAATCCGGGTGCCAATGTGGGTCGTGCTGTGTATCACTCAGGCACAGTGGGTGCTGCCATCACCGCGCGTAATGGCGGTATCAGTGGCATCGCAGTAAGCCAAGCAGTTATCGGTTTTGGTGTTGAAGGCCAAGGATGGGATGACGCAGTGAAAGGTCAGAAATGGCATACCGCAGCAGCCGTAGCCGCAAGAGTTGTAGATGGCTTTATTGCGAACAAACCCGCAGAGCCCATCGTGTTAAATGTGAATGTTCCCAACCTTGAAATTGAAGACATCAAAGGTTGGCGTCGCACATCAGTAGGCCACATTGTTCCTCAAGCAATGGCGCGCGCAGAGATGGAAGCCAAAGAGGGCTACGAAGATTCCTATTACGTGCGCATGACGTATGGCGGCACAACCCAAATGGCCCCACATACAGATGGTGGTGCTGTAGAAAACGGTGAAGTGTCAGTGACATATCTCAGCCGATTTGATGATGTTGCACACCATGGCACCGATGAAATCCATAATGCCCTCACTGGCATTGTGGGTTCACAAAATATGCTCCACTCGTAAGCCGCCCACTTCATCACCACTAGCGTGATGGCGCATGACTAATTGGCACACTCTCACTCAACGGGCATCGCTTGCTTCTCACCAACTTATTGGGTGGATTTTTTGGGATCCCACTGCAAAGGAAAATCTTGCGGCACTCGGGGTGCCCGAAGGAATGGGGCACTACATCACTAATCGCGCCGCACCATTGGCAAGCGCAGGTAGCGAAGCAGTCTTTGCTGCTTTCTACACAATCAAGCGAGAATTTATTCAGTTCTCACTGCAACATGCACAACCACATATCACTCATTGGACCGACGTCACTGATGCACGCGATGCAGCAGTTCTCGCAGGATTACAACGACTCGCTCCCGAGATAGTGACACCGCTTGGTGAACTTGCAGATGATCTGTGGATCACAGTTGATGCATTACCTGCTTCTGGTCGTGTGCTTTTTGGAGCTCACAAATCTTGGCCGCGCCCCACACATCCCGCTTTGTCTGCATGGAATGCTCTCAACACCATTCGTGAATGGCGTGGTGATACACACTTTGCTCTACTCGTCGCCGATGACATCGGACTCGTTGAGGCAGGGCTATTGCATGACGCATGGATGGGATACCCCACACAGTGGATTCCACGTAGTCGTGGTGCAGATGATGCAGAGATCGACAATGCTCTTGCTCTCCTAGCAGAACGAGGCTTTGTCACAGATAATGTCGTAAATGATGCCGGCGTTAATTATCGCCAAAAGATTGAAGAAAGAACTGATCAGTTGTGTGAATCAGTGTGGGAAATTTTTAGTGAACACAACACATTGAAATTCTTAAACCTCATCGAACCAGTAGGACAACGCTTTGTTGAAGAGATCAATACCACTGCAGGTGAGAACTGGATGCCAGCTGCACGCCCACGCCGACGGTAACTATCGCAGATACACCTTGCGTGGAAGCCCCACTCGTACAGAAACCCCGGGTGAGAACATCACGTGCGGCGCACCTTGTGGAGCAGAGAGACCCGAAGCAACGACCAAGGTGTCATTGAGTGACATCAACTCAGCTGAATACAGGGGCCATGTTTCATGGTCAACTGGCGCATAGCGCACACCATTGCGAAAACTTTTTGAATACAAACCCCATCGTGCCGAGAGAAAAACCGAAAGGTCATCAGGGACTTCAATCCGTTCACCAATCTTGAGACTTAGCGATGTTGATGCACCACTTGGCCAGCGCCTTTGCACATGTGTCTCGATGATGTCGCCATCGCGATGGTTGCTCGCTGATCCCCAGCAATATGGCAACAAGTATGTGGTGCGTGCAACAAGAGCCGGTAAGAATCGATTCACATCCAAAGAAAAAAACCACACACCAGGCACTCCATTGCACGTCACATATGTGCGGACATTCACTTCAGGAAATGACCCAAAATATGGAACTGGTGGCAGACGTGGAAGACCAATGTTGCGCATAGAAAATGGAATCAGTCCCACCCATGCAGATCCGTCGAATGTGTCAACCTCTACACCTGGTGGCAACAAAGCTTTTACCTCTTGTGGGTCATAGCGCCAGTGAATATAGGAAAGGTCCTGCCATTGCTGCACCATCACCGCTCGCGTCACTGGTTCAGGGCATGTATCCATCACAGGTCACACGCTACGTCTCCCATTTCCCGTAGCAACTTCTCTGCGCACCGCTACCGTCACAGTCGCATGCGACGGTTTCTTCCTTCACTCATCACTGTGGCCATCATTGCCACTTTGAGTGTCTTCCAACGCGACCTATTGCTTGACATTTTCGAACGCCTCGGTGACATTCATCCATTGGGGTTTATCCCACTTCTTGCTGCAGGGGGTGCAGTTATTGTGGCCCGCGGATTATTTCTCCGCTCATGTTCCCCGGGAATCACACTTCAACAAGCAATCACTGCGGACCAAACTGCAGTAGCTGCGGGATACGGAATTGCACTTGGTGGTGGCGCAGTTGGTACTGCAATGCGCATCCACATGTTTACAAAGTGGGGACTCACAAGCAAAACAATTGCAACATCAATTGTCGCTACAGCGGTAGTGCCTTCATTCACCACATGGGGTTTACCAATATTGGTTCTTATATGGCCGTTTGTGTTTGGAACTACAAGCACAGTGGAGGTCATTGCGTTATGGGCAGGCGTTTTTTTGGTTTCTACCTCAGCAATGTTTTGGTGGATTGCTCTTCGATGGCCGTTTGTGTTCTCACTAGTTGGCCGCTTCGGTCACACACTTCGCACCCTTGTTTTGCAACGACTTCCCACACGGTTTTGGCGCACCAGAAAACTTGCCGAACGCACAACGCCGCAAAAATTCACTAACGAATTACGCCTCTCACTGGCACATCTCATACGAACCCGTGGTCTCATGATTATTGCGAGTTCCAGTTCCACATTGCTTGCAAGCTTTACGGCGCTGTGGACTTCTGCTCAGATATTTGGAGCAACTGGACTCAGCTTTACTGAAAGTCTGATTGCATTTTCTCTCATTCGTGTCCTCGTTGCACTCTCACCTATTCCAGGAGGTGTCGGCATTGCCGAACTAGGACTCATTGCCCTTTTGGAAAATGCAGGCCTTTCCACCCTCGACGCAACGGGTACAACCATTCTCTATCGCTTCCTCACATGGTTCTTGCCCATTGTGGTAGGTACTGTGTTGTGGTGGCGCTACAGCCACACACGCCAGGAGAAAAACAATGGCTCGTTACGTGACGACAATTCCCAGTTCCAAGACCCCAGCGGAGGCGTTCGCCTACATGGCTGATTTGCGCAACTTCTCGGAGTGGGATCGCAACATCATCAAGGTGGAACAAATTGAAGGCAATGGCCCAGGTCCTAATACCGTGTTTGATATCACCGTGCGCGGCATGGTTGGTAAGCCATCGGTACTTCGTTACACAACAGTGGAGTTTGATGAACACACCAACATTTTGGTGAAAGGTCGCAACACGTTGTTCACCTCTATTGACCGCGTCACAATTGCACCAACTGCAACTGGTTGTGACGTCACCTACGATGCAATCTTGACAGCCAACTGGATTGTCGCCCCTATGAACCTTGTGTTGGGCGCGGTGTTTAACAAAGTGGGAAATGCAGCAACAAAAGGTTTGCGTCGAGTTCTCGCCTAAGTCCCCTTCTAGGGACACCCGAGCCCGTGAAGGTTCGCACACTCTCTACACAACCAGGCGCGACCCTCTGTTGTACTCCACGCAGTTGCAAACGGTGAGCCACACGACATGCAGTCGTGTTGTTCTTTTACCTCTGGTCGTACCTGAAATGAAGGCTCTTTATCGGACATCGTTCAACACAGTAGTTGCGAGATTCTGAAGTCCGTAAGCATCAGGATTTAACTTGCAGTGGCATAGTCGGTGACAGAGGCAACACTTTCACCTTTGCGATATCTAGATACAAGTTCCTCAAAATCCACATTGATACCGATGGGGTTGGCTGCAAACAATGGCCCAGCCATGAATACATCTGCTTCTTCCATGGTCATCGAATCAAACTGTGTCTCTACCTGGTTGCCATCTGGGTCTTGGTAGTACGCCGACAATGTCATTCCATGATTAATCGTCCAATAGGGCGCACAGCCCTTTGCCTTCATGCGCTCATACTGAGCAAATAGATCATCGAGGGTTTCATAGGTAAAAGCAAAATGCTCTACGCCACGGGCATTGGACGCACGTTCTTCCAAGTCGGGAAAATTCACAATGGCAATACGGTGATGTTCATCGTCGTAGGAAATGAACGCAATGAAATCGTTTTCGTGACGTGCTTGGCCTTCCAAGAACTCTTTCCACCACGAGACCATCTCTGGGAATTGGGACGTCTTCAGCACTATGTGGGCCAATTTGACAGGTGAACTCATGGCTTCCTCTAAGGCTAGACATTCGGGTACATCCGATTATATTGCGGTCTGTGACACTTCGTTTTGCCTCGCGTAATGGCCGCGCCCACCTCGTTGTGGGATCTGACAATCGATTGGTAGATCTAGAGTCCGCAAGCGGTGGAAAATTCACGTCTGAGCCCATCGAGTCATTTCGTCGCTGGAAAGAACTCCGTACCTTTGCCGCAACTATTCCAGAGGGTTCCGGCGAAATATGTGATGTGAACCTCCTTGATGCTCCGTCTCCGTGGCCCACTCAAGTATTTGGCATCGGACTGAACTACCGCTCACACGCCGAGGAAAGTGGTCTACCTATTCCTACGTCACCGTTAACTTTCACTAAGTACTCCTCTTCTGTAGCCCACGGCAATGCCGATATCCCCCTTGTGGGCTCATCAATTGATTGGGAAGTTGAACTTGTGGTCGTTATTGCAGAGGGTGGACGCAACATCGCAACAGAGAATGCATGGGATCACATCGCAGGCATTGCTGTTGGTCAGGACATCTCCGATCGTGCGCTGCAATTTGCAAGCCAGCCACCTCAATTCAGTTTGGGAAAAAGTCGTAGAAATTATTCGCCATTTGGTCCATGGCTTATTGACGCGGCCGATGTCCCGCAGCGTGATGCATTACACATGACATGCACTCTGAACGGTGAAACGATGCAAGATACTTCTACTGATGATTTGATTTTCAACGTGTCCGACATCGTGTCTTATCTGTCAGGAATTGTGCAACTGCTTCCAGGTGATGTCATCTTCACAGGAACTCCTGGCGGAGTGGGTGTCTCGCGTAAGCCTGCGGTCTTTCTCAAACCTGGTGATGTCTTGGTCTCCACAATTGATGGCATCGGCACCACGACGAATCATTGCGTCACGGAATAGCACCGCTCGCGTAGATTTTCTTCCCCTAAAGATAAATACGCTGTACTCGCAATGGCCATGTGCCATGGGAACTAAGTTGACACACAACTTCACACTGGGGGAACACAATGGGTTTGAAAAAAGATTTCCAAGGCAAAGTCGGTCGTTACTTTGAGGACTCAGAACCATGGTGGCCACCCATTCAGACACCGCGCGAAGATGCACCCAATGTTGTTGTGGTGTTGCTTGACGACGTGGGTTATGCACAATTCGGTTGCTATGGGTCAGACCTTGATACGCCCACATTTGACTCTCTCGCTGCAAAAGGTCTTCGTTATTCCAATTACCACACCACAGCTTTATGTTCGCCCACGCGCGCATGTTTGCTGACGGGTCGCAATCATCATGCATCGGGCATGGCATGTGTTGTGGAGTTTGCGCAAGGATTTCCCGGCTACGACGCCAACATTCCCCCCGAGAACGGATTCCTCTCTGAAGTACTGAACATGAACGGCTATGCAACATTTGCTTTAGGCAAGTGGCACTTAGCTCCTGCATATGAAAACAACGATGGTGGACCACGTACTCATTGGCCATTGAGTAAAGGTTTTGATCGTTTCTATGGATTTCTTGCGGGCGAGACAGATCAATTCCACCCCGACTTAATTCACGACAATCATCAAGTGGAACCACCTAAAACTCCAGAGGAGGGTTACCACATCACCGAAGACATGACTGATCGTGCCATTCAATACATCAAGGATCTACGAGCTTTTTCTCCGGTGAAGCCATTCTTTATGTACTACGCACCAGGCGCATGTCACGCACCACATCAAGCTCCAAAGTCCTACATCGATGCATACAAAGGCAAGTTCAACAAGGGATGGGATGTGTGGCGCGAGGAAGTCTTTGCGCGTCAAGTTGATAGTGGTCTGTTGCCCAAGGGAACTGAATTATCTGAACGCCCTTCATGGGTTCCTGCATGGGACACACTCAACGATGATCAACGACGTCTCTACACCCGATTAATGGAAGCCTTCGCAGGCTTTATGACCCACACTGATGAACAAGTGGGACGCCTCCTTCAATTCATTGATTCATTGGGTGAATTAGACAACACGATTGTTGTCATCATGAGTGACAACGGAGCATCTGCCGAAGGTGGTCCCACGGGAAGTCATAACGAGAAGTACTTCTACAACTTTGTTCCAGAAAGTCTTGAGGAAAATCTTCGTCATATTGATGACATTGGTACACAACATTCCAACAACCACTACCCATGGGGTTGGGCATGGGCAGGCAATACACCACTTAAAAGATTTAAACGTGACACACACGAAGGTGGCGTGTGCGACCCAATGATTGTGCATTGGCCCGCTGGTCTGGGAACGCCTGGACAAACTCGCCGGCAGTATGTGCATGCAATCGATCTCACGCCAACTCTTCTCGAACTCATTGGCATAGACATGCCCGGCGAAATCAAGGGAGTCACACAAAGCCCCATCGAGGGAACAAGCTTTGCCTACACCTTCAATGATCCCGCTGCGCCACACCGACACCTCACGCAGTACTACGAAATGATGGGGTCGCGTGCGATTTATCACGATGGATGGAAAGCAGTTGTGTACCACCCACCGATGATGTCCAACTATGAAGATCGACAAATCTCTACACGTTCATTTGAAGAAGATGTGTGGGAGCTCTACCACGTAGCTCAAGATTTCTCAGAGTGTCATGATGTTGCCGCGCAATTCCCCGACAAATTGGAAGAGATGAAAAAACTATGGTGGCAAGAAGCTGAAAAAAACCAAGTACTACCTCTCAATAACACTCCAGGAAGATTTGGTGACAAACGATGGATGCGACAGCGCTACGTCTATCACCACGGAATCTCATCTATCCCTGAGACAACTGCACCAAATTTGCGTAATCGTTCGTTCCATATCAATGCAGAACTCACAATTACCGCAGGTGAGAACTGCGACGGCATCATCGTGTGTCATGGCGGACACGCCGGCGGATATGCGCTGTACATCAAAGGTCGACGCCTTCACTATGTACACAACTTTCTCGGGTCAATTGCCACCACGGTGTCTGCAAGCGAAGAACTTCCCGCGGGCGACATTCTTGTGCGTGCGGTTTTTAATGCCACAGGTCGATTCCGCGGCGAGATGAATTTGTATTACGGCGACGTGCCTATCGGCAGTGGCAACATTCCCATCACTACTCCGCTTACATACGGTGTAGATCCGTTCTCAGTGGGTTACCAACGTATGGGTTCTATCTCATCTGATCTCCCCGGCAAGTTCGAGATGCCCGAGGGAGTTCTTCATCGAGTAGTTATCGATGCAATTGGTCGTGCGTACCGTGACCCAGAAGGTGAACAACGCGCCGCCTTGGCACGTCAGTAAAAGTCTCTACCCCACAAAGGGCTGAATTGCGTCGTTGCACCATGTCCACAGTGCATCTCGCGCAGACTCTGTATCTGCACGACGTGTCATAGGTGTCTTATGTACAGACCGCACTTCGCGATCTGACCAAAAGGTGCCACTTTTTTGAGGAAGTGGCCGCACTGCGGCGAGCCATGCAATCGTGTCAGCGCCCTGTTCGGAGGTGCGCAAGATGGGTTTAGTCAACGTGCGGAACAAAGGAATCGAGTCTTGAACTCCTGGGGTGTCGGCCCATCCCGGGTGCATCGCAACGAATTCAATGTTGGGTTCTTTGTCTGCCCACAATTCATTCAAAGTAACTTGAGCGCGTTTTGCAATTGCATATTGGCGGGTTCCGTTGTAGTCCGATGCCGACATCTCCAATGACTCGCCTTGTTGTAACTGCGGTAACGCTGTGGAATACATACCGCCCGATGACACAGTCACCACTCGCCCATTGGCAGCACGTAATACATCGCGCAGCATCGTGGTCATGAGATGTGGCCCCACCACATGTGATGCGATGGTTTGTTCAATTCCTTGCGGTGATACAGATCTTTCTTGCAAAAGTGCACCAGCGTTGTGCACCAGTACATCGACTCGCGGAAATTGTTCGCGAATTTGACGTGCTGCACTGGCCACAGAAGGAAGGTCGCCCATCTCGGCAATCACCATAACGGGATTGCATTGCGGAAATGCGGCATGAAGCTCTGCTGCAAATGCATTGCACTTGAGTTGATTGCGTGCCACAAGAACAATCTGTGCACCAGTGGGCGCCAACATATACGCAGTTGCGGCACCTAGCCCAGATGTGGGACCAGTAATCACCACGACTCGACCCGAAAGATTCATGTCCGACACTTTCGACCAATTCCCCAGTTGCGCACGTAATAGATAACCCACGCGCGAAAACCCGGGCACAACTGTGATGTCTAGGACATTGCTGATGAATCTTTTGTTCATATGCGTGCCGCCAATGTCGCAAGCACCATTCCACCCACAATGAGCCCTCGCACAGTCCATGCAATGGTGCGCACCCAATTTGTGGACACCAATTCTTTTCCTACTTGAGCATCGGGTTCACGTGCCATACGTTCATGTCGCGGAACCGAAAGAAAAATCGTTGCACCAAGTGCCACCGCTAACGGAATTCCCGCCAACCAGGGAACAAACCACGCCACACCGTCTGGAATCAGAACCAATAAAGCCAAAGTGGTCACACCTTCTAAGGCCATGGGTGCTCCCACTACCCATCCAGTGCGGCGTTGATGTTCCACTGCCACCGATGCTGCGTTTTCCACCGGCACTACTGACAAAAGTGGATAGTGCACTACCTGCACAAACCAAATGACTCCCACCATCGTCCATGTGGACACCAGATTGATTAGCAAGACAAAGTCGCCCATGTACTCACCGTATCGCTAGGAACATCACGCACCCTACGATGAGGTGGTGACCCGCGTCGCTCAAACAAAAAATGGACATCCCCCACGAATCTGCATCAGTTGTGGTCGTCCGTTTGAGTGGCGGCGTAAGTGGGCTAAGGATTGGGAAAACGTTCTGTACTGCTCAGAACAATGTCGTCGTCACAAAAGCGATGGCGATAGTCCAAATTCAGAAATCTGAACAGCACGCCCTTCCTCGATGGAACGGTGAGCAGCGGCTCCAATGACCACGCTCCACAACCCATCTATCACTGAGACATCTGGTGCGCGGTTCTGCAACACAGCATCCACAAAACGCTGGCACTCCACAAAGCTTGCGCCAAAATGAAATCCCACATGTGCAACATCATCAGATATAGCAACGGGAATCTCCGACACTTGTCGTGTGGATCTTTCTCCGATGTAGATCTGACCATCGCCGGGAATTTGTGCCTCAACTTTTCCAGTGCTACCCACCACCACAATTTCTTGTTCATGGCGAGAGCCTTCGGCGAACATTGAAAGGTCCAACATGGCCCGGACTCCATTGGCGTAGTCAACAATCACAAATGCGTTGTCCAAAATGTCAGATCGCTCGCCGTCATATAACTCATCAAGATGATTCACATCCTGGCCGCCACTTGCCATCACGCGCACAGGTCGTGCATCAACCACCACATTCATGAGATCAAAAAAGTGACAACACTTCTCTACCAAAGTGCCGCCTGTGTTTCGAGAAAAGCGATTCCAGTTGTTCACTTTCTGGAGAAATGGAAAACGATGTTCACGAATCGACATCATCTTCACATCGCCCACCGCACCGTTTTGTGTGCGACGAATCAGTTCTGCAATTGGTGCCATATATCGATACTCAAGACCTACCCATGTGAGAGCTGTGCGCTGTTCTTGCGCGTTCACAACCGAAATGCAATCTTCCACCGTTGAGCACATAGGTTTTTCTACCAACACAGGAATGTCTGCTGCGAATACATCATCAAGAACCGATCTATGCGTGTAGTTAGGTGACGCAACTACAACCGCATCAACCAAACCCGAAGACAACAAATCCTGGTGGTGCACAAACTCTTGAGCAGTTACGGATCGATCTCCCAAAGTGAAGCGTGCCCAGTTGCGAGGGTCCTCATTCGGGTCGCTGTAGGCAGTTATTGCTACGTCGTCAATCCCCATGAAGTTTTTGAGATGCTCACAGCCCATCATCCCGGTCCCAATGACCCCCACCCGCAAACTCGCCATATACCCACATTAGGTCTCCCCTATTTGCGTTTACCTTGTCGCCAACTAATGTTCATGTCAGTCGCATCGGGGGATGCACAACAAAGGGGGCAATATGGCAATCGTCGATCTCATCAACTCAGGTCTTGGCTTGATTAGTAATGAATCACACATCACTCCACAGTGGGTTGAGGGTCTACTCAAAGGAAGTGGCGATCTTGAAGGGCAGAACTCGGTAACAGCAGTGACCACCGAACGCATTGGTGAAGGCGTCGGCATTCTCAGTATTTTGCAGCGGGTTATCCCTACCTATGCTCAACCCACGAGCGCACCAAAGTCATTCGTGGTGAAATATCCTACTGACGATCTCACGCAACGGTTTACCGCTGATGCATTAGTTCTCTACATTCGCGAGTTGAAGTTCTACGCAGAATGTGCCGAGAAGGCTCCTTTCAAAACAGCGAAGTGTTACGGACAAGCCATCGCAGGAGACAACACCGATTTCACCATCGCAATGGAAGACATCAGCCACTACCGAGCAATGAACCAGCTCGATGGTGTCAGCCTTGATGATGCAAAGACTTTGCTCAATGTCTTGGCAGACTTCCACGCATCATGGTGGGGCTCTACACAGCTAGACACCATGTCTTCATATTTCCAGCCATTGGATAACCCCACCTACAACGCAGTTCTTCCCATGTTGTGGCAAGGCGGATGGCCAATCGTGGAACAACACGGTATGGATGTTGTTCCAGAATCGGTGGCTCGCATCGGCGGCATCTGGGCAGAGAAGGTTCCCTGGATGCTTTCTAATCTCATGAGCCCAACGACAATGTGCCACGGTGACTATCGCGCCGACAACTTGATGTTTGATGGTGCACAACCTGTCGCCATCGACTTCCAACTCATTGGAACAGGAAGTGGCATGTACGACGTGGGGTACTTCATTTCACAATCCATCACTGCTGCTGAGCGCTCTGGCCACGACCGCGAACTGGTCAATGGATACCTAGATCGTCTTGAATCACACGGAATCAGTGTGGACCGTGATGAGATGTGGCGTCAGTTTCTCATCTCTATCTGTTTCTGTGTCACCTACGGTGTCACCACCTTCCAGGGCTATGCCGACCAGAACGAGCGTGGTCAACAACTGATTAAAGAAATGCTTGGTCGCTCACTGCGTACAGTTGCCGACAACAACGCCCTTCAAGTGTTCGATTGATTTTTGAACTCCCACAAGGGAGACTGAATACATGAGTGAACACACCCACGACCATGGTCGAGACCTGTTGAACCAACTCGCAGGTGAGGGCCGTGAACTTCGTGCGCTCATCCCAGACGTCTATGACGGATTTAGCCAGTTGCACAAAGCCGCATTTGCTGATGGCGAATTAGACAAGAAGACCAAAGAACTCATTGCTCTTGCCATCTCTATTGCAGTGCGTTGTGATGGCTGTATTGCGAGCCATGCACGAGGCGCTTCAATACACAAGGCGACAGAGGTAGAAGTCGCCGAAACGATTGGTGTGGCAATTGCAATGAGTGGCGGACCAGGCACTGTGTACGGTCCTCGAGCACTTGCTGCATTCCGTTCCTTTGCAAGAAAGACCGACTCTCAATAAAGGCATAGACATAAAGACAATTCGACCGTCCGATTGCTCCAACTCCTTGAGCATCGAACCATAGACATACGCTTCGTGCATGTCGAATCTTTCCATTGCCGTTGACCCCACCGAAGTAGGGCTAGACCCTCAGCGTCTCGCCCATATTGAGACTCACTTTGCCAAATATGTAGACAACGGGAAGCTTCCTGGGTTTCACATCACGGTGTCTCGCGCAGGCAAGTTGGCCTACAGCTCGATGTATGGCCATGCCGATGTAGAAAATGACAAGCCCATTGCTGATGACACCATCTACCGCATTTATTCGATGACCAAACCCATCTGTGCTGTTGCAGCACTGATGTTGTGGGAAGAAGGTCTCTTTGAAATGCGCGACCAAGTGAAGTGGTTTATCCCATCATTTGGAAACCAAAAAGTATTTCGCTCTGGCACACTCACTGCACCACGTTATGAACCAGTGACAGAACCAATGGAGATGTGGCAGCTCTTTGCCCACACCTCTGGAATGACATACGGATTTGTCTATGCAAATCCCGTGGATCAGATGTATCGCAATGCAGGCTTTGAATGGGGTACACCAAAAGGCGCAAATCTTGAACAGATATGTGATGCATTGGCAGCTCTACCCTTAATGTTCCAGCCAGGCACTGAATGGGCCTATTCAATGTCCATTGATGTGTTGGGTCGCGTGGTGGAAGTGCTCTCCGGCATGACACTTGGCGAATTCATGCAAAAGCGCATCTTTGGTCCACTTGGCAT